>VFSW01000215.1_pt1 | contig 80940 bp, 71 predicted proteins | sample 5358111 | NCBI WGS metagenome assembly VFSW01 (sample SAMN11554181, study PRJNA540505) | mine drainage metagenome | isolation source: sediment from site ElyBrook_90M | place: USA: Ely Copper Mine, Vershire, VT | collected 2017
ACCTGGGGTCCGGGCGCGACCAAGGTGGTATCCGGTTTCGCCGAGGCCTACATGGACTCGACGCCGAGCGTGATGATCTCGGGCCAGGTCGCCACCACCATGATTGGCAACGACGCCTTCCAGGAAGCCGACATTATCGGGATCACCCGCCCATGCACCAAGCACAACTTCCTGGTTAAGGAGGTCAAGGACCTCGCGCGCACGATTAAGGAGGCCTTCTATATCGCGGGCAGCGGACGTCCCGGTCCCGTCGTCGTCGACGTTCCGCGCGACGTGCAGCAGCGCGAGCATGTCTTCAAGTATCCCGATCGGGTCGACTTGCGCGGTTACAAACCCACCTACAAGGGTAATCCGCGTCAGATCGAGCGCGCCGTCGAGGCGATCGAAAGCAGCGAACGGCCGCTTTTCTATGTCGGCGGCGGCGTGCAATGGTCGGGCGCGGCGGCCGAGTTGACGCAACTTGTGCGCGGACTTGGGATTCCGATCTGCGAGACCCTGATGGGGCTGGGCTCATTCCCGGCCTCCGATTCGCTCTGCCTCGGGATGCTCGGGATGCACGGTTCGTACGGTACCAACACGGCGGTCTGCAATACCGATTGCCTGATCGCCGTGGGCGCCCGCTTCGACGATCGCGTCACGGGCCGGATCGCCGACTTCGCGCCCAAGGCCGAAACCATCATCCATATCGATATCGATCCGTCGTCGATCTCGAAGAACGTCAAGGTCGATATTCCGATCGTGGGCGATATCAAATCGGTGCTGGCCGACATGACGCAGATCGTGCAGGGACGCGAGGCGATCGCGCAGCGGCGGGCGGCCTGGTCGGCGTGGCATCAGCAGATTCTGCAATGGCGGCGCGACAAGCCGCTCTACCAGAACGGCAACGGCGCCGCGCGCGGCGAAGCGGTTTCCCCGCTCCACGTGATCGAAGAGATGCACAACCTGACCCGCGGCGAATGTATCGTCGCGACCGACGTCGGACAGCATCAGATGTGGGTTGCGCAGCTCTTCCCGTTCGAGCATGCGCGCTCGTTCCTGACCTCGGGCGGACTGGGCACGATGGGCTACGGATTGCCGGCCGGAATCGGCGCCAAGTTCGCCGCGCCCGATCGCGAGGTCGTGGTGGTCTCGGGCGACGGCTCGATCCAGATGAATATCCAGGAGCTCGCGACCGCCGTCCAATACGGTGTGGATATCAAAGTAGTAATACTCAATAACCACTATCTCGGGATGGTGCGCCAGTGGCAGGAGAAATTCTACCAGGAGCGCTATTCCTACTCGGCGATGTCGGTGCCCGATTTCGTCAAGCTCGCCGACGCCTACGGCGCGCGCGGCTTCCGTATCGACCGCTCGCGCGACCTTTCCTCCGTGATGAAGGAGGCGTTCGCAGTGCGCGGGCCGGTGCTGATCGACGTCGTGATTCCGAAGGAAGAGGCCGTTATGCCGATGATTCCGCCGGGCGGTTCGATGTCCGAGATGCTGTTCGCCTGAGCACCGCTGTTCCCGCGCGGGCGGAAATCGATGTGCTTCGCCTGAAACTCGAGATTGAACGTGCGGATCGCGCGGCGGATTCCATCGCGCGCTCCCGCCCGCCCTCTCGGCTCATCCGCAAGGAGACGATTGCCATGGCTCGTTTGCCGTACGTTGAACGCGAGGACCTTCCCGAGGCCGACCGCGAAATATACGACCGGCTCACCGCCGATCGCGGCACACCCCCCGGCAATGTCCACAAGCTGGTCGCCAACTCGCCCAACCTGCTGCGCCGCTTTCTGGGGCTCGCCGACGAGCTGCGCAACAAGACCGCGCTCGACCCGCGCCTGCGCGAGCTTGCCCTGATGACGGTCGGGCGGCTGACGCACGCCGACTACGAATTTCTCCATCATTGGAATATCGCGCTGCGCGTTGGCGTCGCGCGCGAGCAGCTCGAAGAGCTCGCTCACTTCGAGCATTCGAAGGTCTTCAATGATCAGGAGCGCGCGGTGATGCATTATGCGGCGGAGGTCACCAGCAATATCAAGCTGAAAGACAAGACCTTCGAGGCGCTTCGCGCGTTTCTCGACAACAAGCAAATCATGGAACTGGCGATGAACGTTGCGTTTTACAATGCGGTGGTGCGAATCCTGGTTCCGCTGAAGATCGATATCGAGCCGGGTGCGATGAAGAACTGACGCGGGCGGGGGGGGGGCCCCGCGCGGGAGGGGAGGGGCCCCCCCCCCCCCGGGGGGCCCCCCGCGGCGCCCCCGCGCCCCCGCCCCCCCGGGGCCGCGGAGCTCCGGCCACCGCACACCCGGCCCCGGGCGCCCCGCGGGGGGGGGGGGGCCCGGGGGGTACGGCCGGGCCCCCGCGCCTCGCTACTCGATCGCCACCGGCGCGTGCGGAAACTCAATCCAGTCCTCTGGATCGTGGCTGATTATCAGCCGCACGTCGCCCGACTCCTGCATATTCTTGAGCCGCCGGATCGAATCGCTCGCCGCCACCTTGTCCCAGTCCACATCCATCGGCGCGAGCGTCACGAGCTGATGGCGGATATGAACCGTGTCGCCGGTCAGCACGATCTTCCGATGGGGCAGGTTGACCATCAGCGAACACTCGCCCGGCGTATGCCCGGCCGTTTTGAGCATCATCAGGCTGCCGTCGCCGAGGAGATCGGTGTCGCCCGCGAGCTCGCGCCACTTGAAGCGGCGCGTCGGCATGATATCGCCCAGGATAAAGCCGCCGCGCGATTGCCGATCCGGCCAGTAGGCGTAGGGAAGCTCGCCGCGCATGATGAAGAACTCGGCATCCGGAAAGAGCGCCAGGCCGCCCGCGTGGTCCAGATGGAGATGCGAAACGACCACGTACTTCACGTCCGCGATTTTGTAGCCGAGCGCCTTTATCTGCGCGTCGACCACCAGGTCCGGCGAGTAACTGACGTTGAAGTAGTCGGCGAGCTTGCCCCAGTAGCCGTGCGGGTTGACCGCGACCTCCGGATTACATCCGGTGTCGAACAGGACCAGCCCCTTGGGATGCTCGATAAGGTAGGTCGGGCAGTTGAGGTGGATGTCGAGGTTCGGATTTCCGCCGACCATCAGATGCGATTCCTTCATCGTGAGCGTCGCGCCGGGCAGCGCGGTCATCCGGGTCGCCTTGCCATTGGCCATCGTCAATCTCCTGTGATGCTCGTTCGCCGGGATTGAGCGATAATCGATCCGCCACCCGCAAGGCGTCAAGCATCGCGATGCGTGACGCGGCGGGAAGGCGGTCCGCCGATGAACGACGATGACGAAATCTCTCGCGCGCTTTTTGACGAAGGTGTGACGCTCTTCAACTGCGAATCGTTCTTCGAATGCCACGAAGTGTGGGAGGCGCTCTGGAAGCACTCGAGCGGCGCTGACCGAATCGCGATCCAGGGAATGATCCAATGCGCAGCGGCGATACTTCATGCGCGGCGCGGAAATCGCAAAGGCGCGCACAGGCTGTGGGGCAAGGTCGCGCCGAAACTGTCGGGACTTGCGGATGACTACCGGGGAATCGCGCTCGCGCGGTTCAGGGCCTCGATGGCGGAGTTTTTCGACGCTCCGCCCGATCAGTGGCCTTCGACCGCCTCACCGCGCATCGCTCGGTTCTAGCCGGACGCGGGCTCTGCCGGGGAATCACTCGGAGGCCTTTCTTTGTCATCCCGACCGGAGGCTGCCGCAGTGGAGAGATGGCGCCGCGCTCCGCGAGGCGCCGCAACGGGTCTCCGGGCCTGCGCGGACGGTTCGCTCCGGCGGCCCGTCCGAGCGCTGGCTCCAGCGCACTGAGGCGGCATAAGCGGAGCACCGTCGCGCGGGTTGCGATGCGAGAGTTCCGCCGATGCGCGCCGGAAGCGGCGCGCGATCCCTCCACTTCGGTCGGGATGACAGAGAAGAAGAGTCGGGATGGCGGAGACATGGAGCCGTCCGACGAGCCTGTGCTGAAATGTAAGTTGGCGCGTCCGAGCCTGCTAATCGGAAAAATCAAAACGGGATGTCGTCGTCGTCCATCGGCGGCGTCATGTCGCTGCCCATGCTTTCGGGCTCATCGGGACCGCCCGGCGCGCCGCCGCCCTTGCCGCCGAGGAACTGCACCGTCAGCCCCACGATCTCGGTGCGCGAGCGCTTGCCGCTGCCGTCCTTCGCTTCCCATTGGCGCGTCGTCAGGCGGCCTTCGAGGTAGACCTGCCGTCCCTTGCGCAGATACTGGCTGCATAGTTCGGCGAGCTTTCCGTAGACGACGATGTTATGCCACTCGGTCGATTCCTTGCCCTGGCCGTCGCGGCCCTTGAATCGTTCCGTGGTGGCGAGCGAGAAGTTGGCGACCGGCTGTCCCGAGGGCAGATAGCGGGTTTCGGGATCGCGCCCGAGGTTTCCGACCAGTATGACCTTGTTTACCGACATTGTAGGCCGGCGTGCGATCGATGCCGGATGATCAATCCCTACCGCCCGCGACTCACGCGCGCAACCCCAGCCGTGTATGGACGCGATGAAAGATCCACCGCCTGTTGACAATTTGCCGCTTAGGGACCATCGAATCTAGCCCTTGGGCAGGCCGAGCACGCGTTCGCCCAGGATGTTGCGCTGAATCTCGTTGGTGCCCGAGTAGATCATCGGACCGCGCGCCTCGAGCATCCGCCGCGCCCAGATTCCCTGGTCTATCGAGAGGGCGTCGCCCCGTTCGAGCTGTGCGAATGGTCCCAGCATCTCCATCGCGAAGGCCGCGATCCTGAGTCCCAGTTCTGACGCGCTGAGCTTGATCATCGAGCCTTCCGGTCCGGGCGGCAGCCCCTTGAGTTGCCGCGTGAGCTGGCGGAATCCGGTATACCGGATCGCGGCCGCCTCGGCCGCGAACTGGCCGATTTTCTGTCGCACGTCGTGGTCATCCCAGAGGCTCGATCCGTTGCGCGAGAGGCGCCGGGCGAGGCCGGCCAACTCGCGCACCCGCGCCATCATGATCCGCTCCGCGCCACTGGAGCGCTCGAAGGCGAGCGTGGTCATCGCGACCTGCCATCCCTGATTTTTTCGTCCGACCAGATTTTCGATCGGCACGCGCACGTCTTCCAGAAAAACCTGATTGAAGTGCCGTGCCCCGGTCATCTGGATCAACGGCCGGATCGTTATGCCCGGCGTTTTCATGTCGACCAGCAGATAGCTGATCGCTTTATGCTTGGGCGCCTCGGAATCGGTGCGGGCAAGGAGAAACATCCAGTGCGCGTGATGCGCCATCGAGGTCCAGATTTTCGATCCGTTGACGATGAAGCATCCGTCCTTTTCGACGGCGCGGGTTTGCAAAGCGGCAAGGTCAGAGCCGGCATTGGGCTCCGAATATCCCTGGCACCACATTTCTTCACCGGCGAGGACATCGCGCAGGTGGCGCCGCTTTTGTTCGTCAGTCCCCCAATGGATCAGCGTCGGTCCGAGCAGCCAGATTCCGGGACCGGTAAACGGCACGCCGCTGCCGATCCGCTCGAGCTCCTGCTCGCAGATAATTTCGTGCATCAGGGTGCCGCCGCGGCCGCCATACTCCCTCGGCCAGGTGATCCCCAGCCATCCGCCCGCGTAGAGCTTGCGATGCCATCGCAGCGTCGCCTCCCAGCTCGCCTCTTCTTCGTCGGCCAGGGGGCCCAGGGCGGGAACCGCATAATCGCGATTCCGTTCCAGCCATTCGCGAAACTCGGTCCGAAAGGCCTCGTCTTCGATACTATAGTTGAAATCCATTTCGTCCTGTTGGATCGGTTGCCTGCGGCTTCGTCAGTCGCGCTCCTTCTTAATCACTTAAGCCGCCGCGATCATTTTTCCTCGTACCACTTGATCGCGCCGCGCAGTCCCCGCTCCTTCTGAACCGCTCTGATCTCCTCGTTGCCGGGGCCGAAATGGAATAGCGCGTCGAACTCGGCGCCCGCCTGCACGGCGACGCGAAAGCCGCGGAGGTCCATCGCGCGGTTGATCGCGAGCTTTTCGAGCCTGAGCTTTTGCGCAGGCACCTTCGCCACCCGATGTGCATAATCGTAAGTTTCCTTCTCGAGGCTCTCTTCCGGGAAGGCGCGCGTTGCGAATCCCATGGTTTCGGCCTCCTTGCCCGAAATCCTGCTGCCGGGAAGAAAAGCGAGATACTTGGTCCGATGAGGACCAACCATCCAATTCCAGAAGGCGCTCACGTAGCCGGCACCGGCAGGGATCGAGGGAAATCCGATTCGCGCGTTCTCGGCGACAAAGATTATGTCCGAGCAGATGCACAACTGGGTCCCACCGGCGAGGCAATAGCCGTGCACCATCGAGATTACCGGCTTGGGCAAGTCGCGGAGCCTCAGCCAGTGATCGATATAACGCTGCAAAAATCTCTGATCGTCGTCGAGGGTGAACGGTTTTGGCGCGTCATCGCCCCATCCGCCGGTCAGGTCGTATCCGGTCGAGAACGCCCGTCCCGCGCCGCGGATAATCAGCACCTTGATCTCGGAATCTTTTTCGACCTGCGTCAGTGCGTCGGCCATTTCCGCGATCAGCTCGGGCGTCATCGCGTTGAGCTTCTCCGGCCGATTGAGCGTGAGCGTGCCGATACGGTCCTGTTTTTCGAGGATCACGGTCTTGAACGTCATAATTGCTCCTTGCGCGGCTCTGCTATTGATCGTCAACGTGCGGCAAAGCCCCGGTCGATTACAAGTGCTCGAGGAGGTGGGCTTCGCAGTGTCCTTGTCAAAAGGCCATCAGTGATGTATATCCGCTGTGTATCCTGCTAGCGGGGAAATGAGCTGCATGCGGGCACGTATCGCAAAATGGGGCAACAGCCTCGGCATTCGAATCCCGAAGGCGTTGGCCAGAGAGGTCGGACTCGACGAGGGCGCCAGCGTGGAGGTCAAAGTCTCGGGACGCAACCTCGTGCTGATGCCGGCGCGCGCGGAATACGGCCTCGATGAGCTGGTGGCGGGGATCACGCCGAAAAACCGTCACCGGGAGACTGACTGGGGCGCGCCCGTCGGTCACGAGACCGGGTGAACGCGGCTCGTTACGTCCCTGAACGCGGCGATATTCTCTGGCTCACGTTCGATCCGCAGGCCGGTCATGAACAGGCCGGACGGCGTCCAGCCCTGGTGCTTTCACCCCTGGCCTATAATCGCCGCGCGAATCTGGCGGTTGTCTGTGCCATTACTAATCAAGCGAAGGGCTACCCGTTCGAGGTCGCTCTCCCCAATGATTCGCCCGTGTCGGGGGTGGTGTTGGCGGATCATGTAAAGAGCGCCGACTGGGCTGCGCGTCGCGCTCGGTTTGCCGGCAAGGTCGCGGCTGATGTGCTCGCCGAGGTGACTGCCAGACTGCGTCCGCTGGTCGGCCTATAACGCTCGACGCGAGGCCGCTTCCGCACCTCATGGGCGCTTTGTATAATCGCCGCTGGCGGTGAGGCAGGGCGGTAAGCATGGGCTCGCGTTTTCCTACGACTCCCGAAGTCCGTTTTGTGCCGCTCGGCGGTCTCGGTGAGATCGGTCTGAACCTCGCGATCATCGAATGCGGCGGGCAGGCGGTCATAATCGATGCGGGCCTGCTCTTTCCCGAGGAGCGCGCCTTCGGCCTCGGCGTGCTCGCCCCTGACCTTTCGTATCTGGATTCGAGCGGCGTCGAAATCCTGGGCGTCGTTCTGACCCATGCGCACGAGGATCACGTCGGCGCGCTGCCCCATCTGCTGCGCCGCTCGAACATGCGCGTCTACGGCACCGAGATGGCGCTCGCCTTCGCGAACCGCCGCTTTGCCGAGGCCGGTATGGTCGGCGCCCGCATGACCGCGATCGAGCCGCGCCGTCCCTTCGACCTGGGACCGTTTACGATCGAGCCGATCCGCGTCACCCATTCGACGCCCGATTCCGTCGCGCTTGCGATCCGGACTCCGGCGGGGCTTATCGTTCATAGCGGCGATTTCAAGATCGATCCGGCTCCCGTCGACGGCGAACTCTTCGATACCGAACGCTTCCGCGAGCTGGGCGCCGAGGGCGTGATGCTCCTGCTCTCGGATTCGACCAACGTCGAGCGGCCGGGGCGCGCGGGCAGCGAGACTTCGCTTCGGCCGCTGCTCAAGGAACTCGCCGCGAAGAGCCGCGGCAAGTTCGTGCTGTCGGTCTTCTCTTCGCATATCCATCGGATACGGCAGGTCGCCGAAGTCGCGATCGAAACGGGGCGGCGCGTCGTTGCGCTTGGGCGCCGGGTCTCCGAAAGCGTCAGGATTGGAATCGAGCTCGGGCAGCTCGCGATGCCGCCCGCGACCTTTATCGATCCCGGCGAGGCCGAGTTCCTCGAATCGCGCCGCCTTGCCTACGTAGCCAGCGGCAGCCAGGGTGAGCCGCTCTCGGCGATGGCGAAGCTGGCCGTCGATGCGCATCCGCGGCTCAGTATCGGCCGCGGCGACACCGTCGTGCTCTCCTCGCGCTTTATCCCCGGCAACGAACGCACGATCCACACGCTGGTGAATCGGTTACACAAGCGCGGCGCCGATATCTATTACGACGGCGTCGCGCCGGTCCATGTCTCGGGACACGCCTGCCGCGACGAGTTGACCGAGCTGATCCGCATTCTCCGTCCGCGCTACTTCGTTCCGATTCACGGCGAGTATCGCCATCTGAGCCGCCATCGCGCGCTGGCCGCCGAAGCGGGCGTGGCAGAGGCGAACTGCTTTCTGCTCGAGGACGGCGACCCGCTGATTCTTGCCAACGGCGAGGCGCATCGCACGCGGTCCGTCGCGGTCGGCCGGGTCTTTATCGAAGGTGGCGAGTTCGGCGATCCGTCTCTTCTGAGCGAGCGCCGCACGCTCGCGCAGGAGGGCACGGTGTTCGTGGTGCTGGCGGTCTCGAGTATCACGGGCGAGGTCGTGAGCGGTCCCGACCTTATCTCGCGCGGCCTCGTCAGCGGCGACGGGACCTCGGTCCACATGAAGCAGGCGGCGGCCGAGTTGCGCGCGCGGCTTCGCCGGCTGGACCGTCCGCTGCGCGGCGACTCGACGCTGCTGCGCGAGGAGATGGTGCGGGCGCTGCGCCACTATTTCCAGGCGACGCTCAAGCGCCGCCCGATGATCGTCGCGCACGTGGTGGAGGTCTGAGTACAATCGCGCGCGGGTCCAAAGCGCCGATCATGCTCGAAGCCGCCGCCAGCGCATCCGCTGGCGAAGGGCGTGAACGCGTCGTGCGCGAACTCGCCGCGCTCGCGATCCTCGCCTTCGCGGCGCTCACCCTTGTGAGCCTGCTTTCCGATGCGCTCGTGCGCGGCGCGAACCTCGGCGGAATCATTGGCGCCGCAGCCGCCGGCACGCTCGATTCGCTCTTCGGATTCCAGGCCTATGTTGCCGCGATCCTCGCCGGATGGCTCGCCACGCGGGTGTGGCGGGGCGTGTCGGGACGCGTGCTGGCGCGGGAGATGATCGGCGCCGGAATTCTGCTCGCGGCGATTTGCGCGGGCGCCGGGCTCGTCACGGCCGGCGACAGATCGGCGGGCGGCGCTCTCGGCACCGGACTGGCCTCGAGTCTGGGCCTCTACCTAAATCTCACCGGCGGATATATCGCCGTCGCGCTCGCGACTCTGACCGCGCTGGTAGTGATGCGCCGCCGTCCGCCGACCGAGCTTGTCGCCGGGCTGGCCCGCTCGATCGGATTGCGGCGTGACGGCGCAGCGGCAGATGCGAGCGGCGGTACAAATTCCGTTCTTGCAACTGATGCGGGCGCAGAGGCAACGCGCGCTTGGGCGATCGATTCGGCGGCCGCGGCCGATCCCAAATCACCGGCGTCCGCGTCCGCGCCGCCGCTCAAGGTTCATCGTCTCGAGCGTCGCGACTCGCCCCCTCGCGATGCATCGCCGCCCGCACATGCCCGCTCCAAGGACGGCTTCCGCCTTCCGCCGCCGGACCTTCTCGACACGCCGCCCGCCGAGCATACCCAGGTTGACGAGGCCGCCCTGGAGAACAGCGCACGCGTTGTTGAACAGAAGCTCGCCGACTTCGGTGTCAACGGCCGCGTGGTCGAAGTGCAGCCCGGTCCCGTTGTCACGATGTACAAGTTCGAGCCGGGCTCCGGAATCAAGGTGAGCCAGATCGTCAATCTGGCCGACGACCTTTCGATGGCGCTGCGGGCCTCGACGGTGCGGATTCAGGCTCCCGTGCCAGGCGAGGCGGTGGTCGGAATCGAAGTGCCGAATCGCCAGCGTGAGATGGTCTACCTGCGCGAGATACTCGAGGCCGAAGAGTACGCCGCCGCGCACAGCCATCTGACGATCGCGCTCGGCAAGGACATTTCCGGCCGTCCCGTGGCCGCGAATCTCGCCGCGATGCCCCATCTGCTGATTGCCGGCGCGACCGGAACCGGTAAATCGGTTTCGATTCACACCATGATCGCTTCGGTGCTGTTCAACGCCACGGCCGACGATGTCCGCTTCATCCTGATCGACCCGAAGATGCTCGAGTTGTCGGTCTACGAGAATATTCCGCATCTGCTCGTGCCGGTGGTGGTCGATCCGGAGAAGGCCGCCGCGGCGCTGCTATGGGCGACGCAGGAGATGGAGAATCGCTACCGTCTGATGCGCGACTCGGGCGTTCGCAATATCGACGGCTACAACCGCCTGGTTGAATCGGGTGCCCTGGTGGTCGAGCTTAAGCCTTCCAACGTCGTGACGGACGATCCCGAGGACGACGCGGATGACGCCGAAGAGCCGCCCGAGTGGCCGCGCAAGCTGCCCAAGATCGTGATCGTTATCGACGAGCTTGCCGACCTTCTGTTGAGCGAAGGCAAGACCGTTGAGCGCGACATAACACGCCTTGCGCAGAAGGCGCGAGCGTCGGGAATTCATCTAATCCTTGCGACTCAACGCCCGTCGGTCGATGTGATAACCGGTCTTATCAAGGCCAATCTGCCGGCGCGGATATCATTTCAAGTGACGTCGCGGGTCGACTCGCGCACCATTCTGGATTCGATCGGTGCGGAGCGGCTGCTCGGCGCCGGTGATATGCTCTTTATGCCGCCGGGCAGCGCCAAGCTTCGCCGCCTCCACGGTCCGTTCGTGTCGGAGACCGAGATTCGGAAGCTGGTCGATTTTCTGCGCGCGCAGGGCGCACCCGAGTATCGGATGGAGATACTCGAGACCGTGCGCCCCTCGGACGATGGCGGCGAGGGCGGCGGCCAGCAGGATGAACTCTACGACGAGGCGGTCAGAATCGTTATCGAGACGAACCAGGCGTCAATCTCGATGATCCAGCGGCGCCTGCGGGTCGGATACAACCGGGCGGCGCGGATGGTCGAGCAGATGGAGCGCGAAGGGCTGGTCACGCCCGGCGACGGAATGCGTCCGCGGGAAGTGCGCGCGAGGGATTTGAACTGATTTCCATGCATCATGCCGGGAATCGCGTGCGCGCGACCGCGAACGCGCCAATCGTTGCGCTGTGCCTGTTGGCCAGCGTGATAAGCCTGACTTCAAGCGCGTTCGCCCGCACGCTTGAAGGATGCGGCTCCGCGCGATCCGCGGCTTTGGCTTCACCGACCGACCTCAACGGAATTGTCGAACGGCTGCAGCATCATTACAACTGCACGGCTTCGTTCACCGCCGCGTTCGTCGAGCGGATCAACGGTGCGGGCGGGATAAATCGGACCCGCAACGGAGTGGTCTTCTATCAGCGCGGCGGCCTGATGCGATGGGATTTCGCCCCGCCGTCGGAAGCGACCGTGGTAAGCGACGGAGTCACCCTCTACGACTACGAGAAAGACCTGGACCAGGTGGTCGAGATGCCGGTCAAGCGGGCCTTTCAAAGCGGCGCCACGTCATTTTTACTTGGTCTCGGGGATATCCGCCGCGACTTCAACGCTTCACTTCCGGGCGCAAACTCGTCCGGAGCGGACGCCAATGGCCTGATCCATCTGATTCTTACGCCCAAAGGGGGCACCGACGTGGTCGAGCTTGGCCTCGACCCCACGAGCTTCGACCTCGTTACACTGCGTTTGACCAGCCAGGTTGGCAGCGTGACCGACTTGAAGTTCAGCAATATCCACTCAAACGTTGGGCTTAACGCATCTCTGTTTAAGTTTAAGGTGCCCCAAGGAGCGGATATCGTCACGCCCGGATCGTCCTGACCGCATCTTCGGTCGTTCCGATTGGCGGATTACGCGGCCCGGATTGCGTCCGCGATTGGGGGGTAGTATGGATATTGCTTCTCGATTCCTATTGCCATGGAAAAAGTCCATCTCCTGACGCTCGGATGCCCCAAGAATATCGCGGACAGCGAATTGATTCTGGGCGCTCTCGCGGGAGCAGGTTTCGAGGTTACCGCGAACCCTGACGACGCCAATGTGCTGGTCATCAATACGTGCGCGTTTATCGAACCGGCCAAGAAGGAGTCGCTCGACGCGATACTCGAGGCCGCCGAAGTAAAGCGGCGCGGCGGTGGCAAGCGGCTGGTGGTCGCGGGATGTCTGGCGCAGCGCTATGGAGCCGAGCTGCGCGAGCAGCTTCCTGAAGTGGACATCTTTGTCGGCACCGGCAACTTTCTCGACCTGCCGGAACTGTTGCGACGCTCCGAGCGGCCCGAACTGAGGCCGATTCCGTACGCCGGCGCGGCTCATCTGCTGCCAGTCGAAGCGCCGCGGGTGCTGACCGGCAATTTCTTCAGCACATATCTGAAGATTTCCGAAGGCTGCAACCATCGATGCGCCTTTTGTATCATTCCGAAGATCCGTGGCACGCACGAAAGCCGATCGCCCGAGGCGCTGGTTGCCGAGGCTCGGCGGCTCGCCGAACTAGGCGTGCGCGAGTTGAATCTGATCGCGCAGGATCTGACGGCGTACGGACGCGATCTGAACCCGCGGACGACGCTTGCAGCGCTGCTCGAGCGGCTGGCCGAAATCGAGGGAATCCGCTGGATCAGGTTGCTCTACTGCTATCCGAATTTCGTGACCGATGAATTACTCGACGCGGTCGCACGTCTTGATCAAGTGGTTAAGTATATAGATATGCCGTTGCAGCATGGTGACGACGGCATGCTGCGGGCGATGCGGCGTGAGCGATCGGCGGATGCGCTGCGGGGCCTGCTTGATCGGGTGCGCGGCGCGATTCCGGGCGTAACCCTGAGAACGTCGTTCATCGTGGGATTTCCGGGCGAGACTGAGGCGGCATTCAGGAATCTCGTGGACTTCGTCCACGAGCAGCGCTTCGATAGGCTCGGCGTTTTCACTTATTCGCGCGAAGAGAATACGGCCGCCCACGAACTGCCGGACCAGGTGCCCGAGCGCGTCAAGCGCGAGCGGCGGGCCGAACTGATGGAGAGCCAGGCGGGTATCTCCGCGGCCAGGAATCGGGAATTGGTAGGGCGCGAGATGGAAGTGATAGTCGAGGGCCCGATGCCCGGCAAGTCGTCGCGGATGCGCGGACGCCTGGCCGGCCAGGCACCGGAAATAGATGGTTTTGTTGGACTCAAGGGTGAGGCCGAAGCGGGCGAATTTGTCCGGGCGCGGATCGAGCGCGCTTCGACCTACGATCTGCATGCGCGGATCACCGGGGCAGTCGAGTAACTGGATTTACGCGAAGGCGAATTTTTAGAAGGTGGCGTCGATGACGAAGAAGGCAGGAGCCGCGAGCAGAAAAAGATTCCTGGTAAAGGTGGGCGAGCAACTACAGGAGATGAAGACCAAGCTGCTCAACGGGATCGACTCCGATTTGCGCGCCGAACGCGAAGGCAACAAGGACGAGGGCATGGATACCTATGACCTTGCCTCCGAAGAGCGTGACCGCGAGATAAGCTTCATCCTTTCAGATCGCGAGCGAGTGAAGATAAGTCAAATCGATGACGCGCTGGCGCGCCTGGACGACGGCAGCTATGGCGTCTGTGTCTCGTGCGATATGGACATTGGCGAAGAGCGCCTCGAAGCGATGCCGTTTACGCGGCTATGCCGCGATTGCCAGCAGGAGCAGGAAAAGGAAGCGAAGTCGCTGCGGCGCGTCGACGAGGAGCGTCAGACCTATCGCAAGTTGGGATCGACCGACGCCGACGAAGACAATATCTAGCGTTCTGTGCCCGCATGCCGCGTGGCTTGAAGGGCCGATTCTTCGCCACGCCGGCCGTATCGGCACCCTATGTCAGGCCGCGATGCGCTGATTATTTCGCAGGCGCAGCCGGGGATACGCGAACGGCGGCGATCCGGGTATGCTAGAGTTGCTCCTGACGAAGTGTGTGAGAATTGGTGAATAGAATCTTTTGCGACGCGCGGCCAGGCGGCGCAAGTATCGACGCAGACGGCCGTCCGTGCGCCGGGTTGAAACCTGTTCGCCCGCAAGGGGCGCCTCGCCTGGCACGGGCCGTGATCGCGTTGGCCAGCGGCAAGGGCGGAGTGGGCAAGACGGCGCTTTGCCTCAACGTGGCGGTCGCGATGGCGATGGCCGGGCGCAAGGTCGGCATAATCGACACGGACCTGAATTCACCCGCGGTCATGGCGATGTTGGGGATGCGCACGAATCGCCGGTTCGCGACGGCCGATACAATCGAGCCGGTGCCCGGCCCGCTCGGCATCCGGATTGTATCGAGCGCGCTCATTGCCGACGGCGAGCCGGCTCCGTTCAGCTTTGTCGATACCGGCGACGTGGAGCAACCAGCGGTGCTCAATGGCTCAGGGCCGGTCGAGATCAGCTATGGCGCGGCGCTCGCGCGATTGCTCGGCTGCGATGGTTTGGGCGCGCTCGACTTCCTGCTAATCGACCTGGCGCCGGGCGCTGAGCAAATCCATTCGGTCGCCCGGCACATCGTGATCGACGCGGCGATTTTCGTTACACAATCCTCCGAGGTTTCATGGCGGGCGACGCGTGGCGCGATCAAAATTGCGGCGGCCGACAAGATTCCCGTGCTGGGCATTATCGAGAACATGGCGGGCTTCAACTGCGACAGTTGCCATACCGTTCGGCCGCTGATGCCGGGCGGCAATGGCGCTGGAATGGCGCACGAAGCGGGAGTCCCGATTCTGGCGCGGCTGCCGTTCGATCCGCGCCTGGCGGAGAGCTGCGATCGCGGAACGATCTTTGTGCGCGAATACTCCGAGGTTCCGCTGGCCAAGCATATCGTTGAGCTTGCGCGGCAGATCGAACGCGATCTCGACGCGAGCGCAGCGCGCCTCGCAGAGCCAGCGCTCGAGGCCTAGTCCTCCGCCGGTTCGTCTGAACCCGCGAGCCCGCCGCGGACGCCGACGCGGCGCGACAACTCGAACATCCCTGCGCCGTCAAAGCCGCCGACCCGCATCTGAGCGAACCCGAGCGTGGTATGGATGCGGCTGCCCTCGAGGCCCGGCCGCGAGAGCATCACGAAACTTCCGACCGAGCCGCCGAGGGTCACAGATTGGCCGTCGCATTCGGGGCGAAACCGGGCTTCGATCCGTCGCGGCGGCGTTTCGCTGGAGTCCTGCTCGATCGCCAGAGAATCCAGGCGCGCAATGATCGGCCCGTCGTGCGCGTGTATCGTTGCGGAGCTGAGATTCTGGCCGTCGGGCGCCGCGAGGTCGCGCAACTCGACGGCGCGAATCGCGCCTGAATCGGGCACGGCCGCCCAGACCATCCGGCGGCGATCGAAAGGTCGCGCGCCTAACCCTGCGAACGAACCGCCGAGCCGCGCGACGGCGTCGAGCGCTAGCGCGGCGCCGCCGATGGTGAAATTTCCGGTCACCCGTCCGAATCGCCCCGATCCGCCGTCGGAGGTGCCGGCGCACAGGCGGGCGAGCGAGACGGCCGCGCTCTCGGAACTTCCCGGCGCGGTCCATGGTTGGAATTCGGCTTCGAGTTCCAGCATGTCGTGCAGCGAGGCGCCTGCGAGCGCGCGTTCGACGCTTAAATAGGCGGTTCCGTCGTCGACCATGACGGCGGGTCCGCGAAACGCAAGCCGGAGCCGGTCGCCGGCGGCGATGAGCGAAATCGGTCCGAGCCGGAGGCCCGCGGGACTGACTTGAGTGGCGCCCTCGGCGGTGAACAGCGCGATCTGGCATCGCCCGATAATCGCCATCACGCGGGCTGCGCCACCGATATCAAAACTCGCCATCACGCCGATTCCGGCACGCGGGTCGTAAAATTCGATGCCGGCGCGCTGCGGCATCGCGGGCGGCGGCTGCGACGCGGGCTTGGGCCGGGTCGCAGCGGCGACCCGAATGATCGCCGGACCTCGATTCGCCGTTGCCGGCGGTGCGGCCTGGGCGGATGCGGCGAGCGCCTCTTCGGATAGCGCGACCGCGATCGCGTCGAGTCCGTGCGCGCGGATTTTTCCCGGCAATCTCAGCGCGACCGAGAGTTCGAGCTGCACGGCTTCGAGTACACCGCGGGCGGCGAGCGCGGCAAGGCGGCGGAGCGGATCGACGGGACTCTGGGCGAAGCGCGGGGTGAAGGCCTGGAGCAGGTTGTGCGCCGCGCCGCCGGGATAGCGAAGGCCGAAGGTCGGTTCGATTCCGTGCACGCGCAGCCGCCGTGAGAGATTCGCCAGAGCGCCGTTGATAAAACCGTCGCTGGCCGAGACATGGGCGCCGCGCGCCGGTCTGAGCGCGCCGCCGATAAGGCGAAGGCCGACGCCCACGTCGACGCGCGGTTCGATCACGTTCCATCCGTGGATAACGGCGACGACGGCGCGCGAATGGCGGGCGACGATCCGTTCGACGCGCTGCGCGACAATCTCCAGGAGCCACGGCGCATCGCCGATCACCTGGGTCAAGCGGTTGCAATCGAGCCGGTTGCGATCCATCGCGGCGTTGATGATGGCCGTTGCGTCGAGGCGGCGGGCAAGCTCGCGAGTGATATCGGCGGTATGGAGGTCGTTGACCTTGGGATGGAGCGTGCGATGGGAATCGGGCCCGGCGCTGCCGCCATGCGGCGCGATGAGCAGGATTGGCGCGCCGCCTTCGTGAAGCTCGAGCCACCGAGCGGGCGAATCAGGATGCGCGGCGCTCAAACGCTTCTCCATCGCGTGGCTATCCGGCGCGCAAACGGCGAAGAGGGCTCGTTCAGAACGCTGCGCGCCTGTAGAAAGAACGACACGGCGAAATAATACAGAACGTAGGCAAACGAGATGCCGAGCAGGATCGGATTGGGGTGTGGCAATTGGGGCAGCATCGCAACCGTCGCGATCGCCCATACAACGCCCAGCGTGAGCGTCACCCGGCGCATCGGAACGGTGCGGCTCGGGTAGATGCATTTGATCGGGACGAGCACCATTATCGCCAGCGCCGCGACGATTGCGAAGTTGGTCCAGATGCCGAAGCCGAAGCAGAAAAGATAGAGCGCGACTAGGTTCCAGTAGGACGGGAAGCCGCGAAAAAAGTGGTCGGCGGTTTTGGCCTCGGCATGACAGAAGCCAAGCGCGCTCATCAGCAGGACGAGGGCAGCGAGTGCGGTTGCGGGCGCGCCGGCCGGGATGATCTCCGCGCGCACCATCACGTATACGGGCGCGATCACGAAGGTGAGGTAATCAACGATGTTGTCGAGCAGCGCGCCGTCGATAAAGGGGATGCGGTCGCGGATGCGGACCGCGCGGGCCAGCGTGCCATCGGTCGCGTCGATCACGGTCGCGGCGGCCATCGCGATAAACGAGCCGCGGAAATCGCCGCGCGTCGCGCGATCGATCGCGAGCAGGCCCAGAATCGCGCCCGAAGCGGTATAGAGATGCACCGCCCATGCGCAGGCGAGCAGGAGCAGCGCGCGTGCCGAGCCCCGGGAGATCGCGTCGGCGCCGGCGCGAGCGCGCTCAGGATGGTCTTTGGTCGCGTGGTCCGAAGTAGTCCTCCAGCACGGTCATGAATGGACCACAGGCGCGGCGCTCCTTGACGTGGGCGAGCGCCTCGTTGAGCGACATGTTGCAGAACGCGCGCAGGTAGGCGATCGCGAGCGTGGGCGCGCGGTTGAGGCCCGCGTTGCAATGCATATAGACGCGTTGGCCGGGACGCGCGAGGCGTGCGAGATCATCGAGCGCTGCTTCGAGCCGCGCTGCCATCGCATCCGCGCTGCCGTCCTGAATCGGCGTGCGCACGAAGCGGATTCCGTGCGCATCGTAGGTTTGTGCAAGCGTCGCTTCGTGAAGATCGTGGATGCGCAGGTCCTCGTCGTCCTGCAGATTCTGCACGGCGGTGATCGCGAACTCGCGCTTGAGCCATTCGATATCTTCGAGGCGCGGGTAGTCGCCGATCAGCAGGCGCGGGCATAGTTCCGTCACCGATGGGCGGCCCGAAGTCCGCGCCGCGCGATACGAGTTGGAGGGTCGCTGGGTCCACCAGTCCATGGCGCTACTCTAACCGGAGCCGCGGCATGATCGAAAGCGCGAGGGCGTAACGCGGATATGCCGGCGCGGGCGGCGATCAGTCTTGGGAGCCGCCCTCGGCGCAGGCCGCCGGACTTCCGGCGCGGTTCCATTCATAGAGCCAGACCGATGCGAGAACCGAAGCGCCGCGGGCGATTTGAGTTGCGATGAGCGGCTCTTCGCGGCTCATCAACGCGGCGTCGAAGGCGTCGCTTCGCGGCGGACCGGCGGCGCGCGCCGCCCGATCCGCGTCGATCACCTCGGATACATATTGATGCGATTGGCGAATCTCCGCGATCGCCGCGTCCCATGCGGAGTTGACCGCGATCAGATGAACCTGCGGCGCGGCAATCGCGGCGATTTCGTTGATGCGATAGTCAGTGGTCGATTCGAGACGCGCATGGAGGCCGTAGTCGCCCGGGTAGCCGTCGAAATGCACAGTGGTGTGGAGCGGCTGGCTCGCATCGCCGATATAGTGCGCGAGATATCCCGAGACGGTGAGCGCGCCGGCACAGTCGGCGGAGCGCCAGTCGCCTTCGAGTTCAGCGGCGCGCGCTTCGATAGTCCATGGCAGCGTGCCGCTTTGTTCTAGCGCCGCCTCGCCCCATCGCGCCTGCATCGCGGAGTAGTCAGGGACCAGCGCGGCGAACGGATCGGGGCCGAAATCCTCGAGGTCGATATAGTGATGGAGCTTTTCAGCGTGTCCGTATTCCCGCGCGAGTATGGTATCGGGTGCGACCGCGAAGCCTTCGAGTTGCCATTCGTTATGGGCGAGAAAGGTTTTGAGTGCCGAGGGCGGCAGCGCGCCGACCGCGAGGTGCGTGATCATGCGATGCGTTCGGGAATCCCATGAGAAGGCGCGCGAGGCGCCGACGATAGTCAGTGCGGCAAACGCGGTGCACGCGGCGATTATCCGTAGTCCGCGCCGCGCGCGTCGGGGAGCCTCGTCGGCGATCACCGGTTGGCTCGCGGATTGGATCGCGGCGCGCGAACGTCAGCCGGCGCGTGGCCCTGCGCGCCTTTGCGATGCGTCTTGCGCGCCCGTCGAGGAGCGGGGGGAGCGGGCGGCGCGGATTGCGCGTCTTCGGAATCGGGCCCAGCGCGAACCGGCGCCGGATCAGCGCGATGGCCGGATTCGACGCGCGAAGGCGACTGAGTATTAGCCAATGATGAATGGCGCGCGCCCATCGCGAGCACAGCGCCGCGCAGATGGTCGGCGATCTTGCGCCAGGCTCCGGCGCCTTCGCTGTTATCGGCGATTGCGCGCATCTCGGCCTGCGTGATCACCTTGCCGATTCTGACTTCGACCGGACCTTTGCGCGGGATAAGTCCGCCCTTGCCGAGCACCTCGAAGGTGCCGTCGATCCTGAGCGGCAGCACGTCGCATCCGCTCTTGAGCGCGAGATAACCGGCTCCGCTCTTGAACTGATGAATCGCGCCGTCGGGCGAGCGCGTTCCTTCCGGGAACATCAGGACGTTGCGCCCGGCGGCGAGTTCGGCCGCCGCGTCGTCGAGCGATTCGGTCTGGGCGCGTTCACGATCGAACGGGATGAGGCGGGTGAAGTTGGAAGCGATGAAGCGGCGCGCCGAGGTGTTGAAGAAATAGTCTTTGGCCGCGAGCACCGCCATCCGCTGGCCAGCGGCGCCGAGTGCGTAGCCGGTGAGTGCGAAATCGAGATGGCTCGCGTGATTCGCGACGACCAGGAAGTTGCGATTGGCGGGGATATTGCCCGCGCCGATCACGCGCGGCTTAAGCCACGAATGGAACGCGAGCCGCTGCGCGCCCTGTATCGCAGTCTCCCCGAGCCGGCGGAACAGGGCGGGGATGCGCGGCGTGAATGGCTCGCCGAAGCGGGCATAGGACGGCATCCGCGGACGACTGTTCCCGTCGCCGGCGATACGCTCGAGGTCGCCGGCCGTGCGCAGGTCGGCAAGTTCGGCGGCGCTCAGATCGCGTCCCACGTGTTCGCCGATGTGTTCGGCGAGCTCCGCGAGCGCGAGCGAATCGAGGCCGAGGTCTTCGATCAGCCGCGTCGCTGGCGTGATCGAGGAGCGCTCACCCGCAACCAGCATCAGCGCATTCGCGAGCCACGGTGCGACCTCGGCGGCGGCGTCGGCGCTTTCGCCGGCCTGGCGCTCGAGCATCCGAATGAGAATCGCGGCGACCTCGGCGCGTTTGATCTTGCGGGTGCGCGTGCGCGGCAGCTCGGCGTCAGTGAAGCGGATGATTCGGATGCGCTTGTGCGGACTCAGTGCCGCGCCAACTTTGTCGAAGTGCGCGCGCAGGCTGTCCTCGACCGCGCGGCGGCTCTCGCCTCGGGAATAGGCGGGCACGACCAGGGCGGCGGCCTGCTCGCCGCGCGCCATCCCGAGTCCGACGACGGCAAGCTCGCGGATGAATTGCGAATGGCCATACGCCTCTTCGAGTTCGTCGATATAGATGTTGTTGCCGCCGGAATCGACGATCACGTCCTTGGCGCGGCCGACGATATAGAGCCGGCCGTCTTCGTCGAGGCGGCCGAGGTCGCCGGTGCGAAGCCATCCCTCACGCAAGACTTCATCGGTCGCGGCCTGGTTGCGATAGTAACCGGCCATCACGTTCGGGCCGCGCGCGATTATTTCGCCCACCGCGCCGCTCCCGGCCGCGGCTCCATCGAGGCGCAACTCGATCCCTGCGAGCGGCTTTCCGACCGAACCCGCGCCCAGCGGCTCATCGGGCCGCGCCACGCTCAACACCGGCGCCGCCTCGGTGAGGCCGTAGCCTTCGAGCAGGTGGATGCCGATGTCGTCGAAAAATGACGCGACGCGCTGTGGCAGCGCGGCGCCGCCGCTCACGGCGAGCTTGAGCCGGCCGCCCAAAGCGGTGTGAGCCTGGCGAAAGATTATCGCGCCCAGATTGATTCCGAGATCGGCCGCGGCGCGGCGATTCAATTCGCGCAGTTGATCGAACAGTGCGTGGAAGAAGGGGCCGCGCGCCTCGACCTGATCGACGATCCGCCGATGGATCGCTTCCCACAGCGCCGGCACTCCGATTACCGCGGTCGGGCGCACGTCGGCGAGCGTGCGCGAGAGACTCGCCGCGTCGACGCCGAGCGGATAGACGATGGTCGCACCGAGCGCGAGCGGCAACAGCATCCCGCACGTGAACTCAAACGTATGATGGAGCGGGAGCAGCGAGAGCACGACATCGGCGGAATCGAGCGTGAAGACCCGCGCGAGCATCGCGACCTGGGCGGCGAAATTCGCGTGCGTGAGCATCACGCCCTTGGGCGCGCCTGTGGTGCCCGAGGTGAAGACGATCGAGGCGACGGTCTTGCGATCGGGCGGCGGCGGCGGATTAGGCCGCTTGCCCAGCACGAAGGGCCGATTCAGGTCGGCGAACTGGAGTTCGACGATATCGTTATCGATTCGGCTGAGCGCATCGCCCAGGCGGGTTGCGACGGCGGCCGAACAAAGCGCGGCCTTGGGCGCCGCGATTCGGCAGATCGGCGCGAGTTCTTCGGGCGAGATCAGATGGTCGAGCGGCATTGCGATCGCACCGGCGCACAGGATTGCGAAGTAGGCGATCACCCAATCGGGTGAGTTCTCGCCGACGAGCATCACGCGATCGCCGGGCTTGACGCCGCGCGCGCCAAGCATCAGGCCGGCCCGGCGCGCCGTGTCGCGCATCTCGCGATAGGTAATCGTCGTGCGCTCGCCCGAGGCGAGCCGCGCGATCAGTGCGGGCTCTCCGGCGTGGCGCTCGGCGCATCGGTCAAGCATCTCGACCAGCGTGCGGTATTTCGCCGCCGCGGCGGGGCGGATGCGGGTGTGAAGGTCGAGTTGGGGAAAGATGTGGCGCCGCAGTCCGGGCAGATGGATGTTGATCCAGTAATCGGCCCAATCGATCGATCGCGGCGCATACGGATGGCGCTCGCGGTCGGCGGGCGCGAGGCTCGCGTAGAGCGCGCGGATATTCGCGCCGTGAAACGTATAGACCAGCTTCTGGATATAGGGCAGGTAGACTTCGACCAGCGATCGCGCGAGTTCGGTGTTGGCGCTGAACTTGTCGATGCGACCCTCGATCTTGCGCAAAGCCTCGGAACGATCGCCGGTTGCCGAGCGCGCCGCCGCCGCGCCCTTCTCGAGGATCGCGGGTAGCGTGCGGCTCACGAGTTCGTAGGTTTCCTGCGATACGACGACCGCTTCCAGATGCGCCGCGAGCTTGCCCATCGGACCTGGCACGCGGCGATTCTCGCGCCGATTGCTGAGCGCGGTCAGCTCGACCAGGCGGCGCATCGGCAGCGGATTCACGTCCGACGTGCATAGCTGATAGACCGGGCGATGGCGATTGAGGATCAGCGCGGCGAGGATCGGCACCATCGCATGCGCGGCGAGATCGACCGGCAGCACGTCGAGCACCAGGTCGCCGCGGGCCGGATAGAAACGGTAGCCGCGTCCGGAGAGATAGGTCAGCGGTGCGCTGGTGTTGACGCCCTGATTCCACCCGGGGAACGGATCGCTGAGCGCACTTTCGATAATCGACGGGCGCACGACGACGGCGCGAATCGAATCGCGGGCGGCGAAGACCAACTGCTCGCCCAGGCTTTTGCTGTAGCTGTAGGTGTTCGGCCAGCCCCATCGGCGCGCGCGATCGCGGCCGATCTTCTTGAGGCGATCTTCGACCCAGCGCCGGCGCCATCGCTCGGCGAGGCCCTCGCGCGAGATGCTCTCGCCGCCGTCCTCGGAGTCGAGCATCTCGGCGTGACGCACCTGATCGTGCGATTCGGCCTCGACGTGGGCGATCGCGGAAAGCGCGTCGCGCAGCTCGCGTTTCAGATTGAAATTGCGCCGGCCCGCCGGACACCAGTCCTCCGGAATATCGTCCTCGTAGCGATGGCCGTCGGCGATACCGGCGGCATAGCAGGTCGAGACGTGCAGCATCGCGGCGCCGCGGACGCGGCAGAACTCGATCACGTTGGCGACGCCCGAGACATTGACCGCGAGCGATTTTTCCAACGACGCCTCGAAGTTGACCAGACCCGCGCAATGGACGATCGCATCGACCGGCTCGGTGCCGAGCGCGTCGCGGTCCGCGATCAGTCCCGCGTTGGCGATATCGCCGCTGACCACGGCGACTTTCTCCTCGACGTAATGGTCGAAGCGCGCGCCGAGTTCCGCGCGCAGCGGCCCCATCACGGGCGAGTCGAGGATTTCGCGCCGGAAGCGGCCGAGGCTCGAGCGCCGGTCGCCGCGGATCAGAAGGAATATCCTGCCGATCTCAGGATGCGTGCGGAGCAGGATTTCGAGCAGGACCTTGCCCAGGAAGCCGGTCGCACCGGTAATCAGGATGCGGCGATGGCGCAGGACTTCTTCCAGCGGCGGCATCGCATGACGCCCCGCCGCACGCGGCTCGCTACTCGACATCCGCGATCACCAGCGGCGGCAGATGCAAATAGGTAATGGTCGCCGATCGCCCGAGATCGGATGTCGCCATCGCAATCGCCTCGTCCAGCGTGTCGGCCGCTTCCCATCCGAGGCGCGCCGCGACCTCCGGCTCCTCGCATCCCGCCGCGATCACCCGTCCCAGATGCTGGCGCGCCGGTTCGCCCCAATACCACATGTAGAACGGATGCACGCCGTGATACGCATGCCCGTAGCGATACATGTGCGTGTAAGTAGGATTGTGTGCGAACTCGGCCTCGAACCGATGCTCGAGCTCGGTCGCGTCGGTCGTCTCACGCAGGCATCGATGGAAAAATTCGATGTAGCTCGGATGATGCTCGGGATGAAACTCGTCGCGCAGCGGATGGCATATGATCATCGTGCCGCCTTCGCGCACCAGCGGCTTGCCGCGATACATATTGAACAGGTAGCCGAGCCCCGTGCATTGGACCAGCACCGGATTCATGATCGAGTTGACATTGTACGGACAGACGAATGGCACGCCCACGACCAGGATGTCCGATTGGCCCTTCACCGGCACTGCGTATTGCTGGTAGACGCGCTCGAGCGCATGGCGATGGACCGCGTCGGTCTCGCCCGCCCACACTCCGGTCAATCCATAGGGCGAGGCGTACTGGCTCAGAAGCTGGCGGCGCAGACCGCTCGAAAGATTCTCGAGTGTCCATCGGAAGCCCTTGAGCCGCAGCCGATCCCAGTCCGAGAACTGGTCCTCGCGCTTGTGCATGAAGTCGAGCATCCCGCCGTACATCTGATTGTTGATCGCGGTCTCGACCGTAAACACGTTGACGTGCTGATTGACCAGCCGCCCCATCCGATTCGCCGAGGTGTGCAGCGCCGACCGCGTCGGGTCCATGTAGGATTGGCACTGGCGCAGCGTCGCGACGTTATGATGGTGGCGCAGGCTCTGATACGGCGCGAGGCCGACCGCGACCGACTTGTGCCCGCCATCCATGGGCACCAGGTTGATATTGAGGTAGAGCAGCAGGTCCGATTCGGCGGCGCGGCGCGATAGCCAGACCTCCTCGCCATGATCGGTCTTGCCGAGCATCACTATTTCGGCGCGATTCTCAGCGTCGAAGTTGTACAGGCGATCGGGCCAGAACTGCCGAAACGCCTTCTCGCCCACCATCCGCCGAATTTCCGCCTCGGTCATCCGGCGATGGAGCGAATTGGCGATCACCAGATGCACGTCGTCGACACCGTAGTCGGCGAGCGTCTGCAGCACGACGTTCAGGATTCGCTCGCGGATGTCCGGCCGGCGCATCGGCGGCAGCGGCAGGCTCAGGTCGTCGATCGCGATCGTAACGCGCATGTTCGGATTGAGCTGGGCGAACAGCGGGTCGGCGTTTTCCGGACGCAGGATCGCGTAGCGAATCGCGGCGTCGGGATCGGCCAGCGGCTCGAGCGGCGGGGGCGGATAGACCACGCGCGTCCCGGCCGGCAGCTTTTCGTAAAGGAATTGGTCGCCGTAAGGGATCAGCCGCGGCGCCGAGCGGCGGTTGAGCGTGACCACCAGTTCACGCCGGGCGCCGGGCTCGTGCTTGAGCTCGGCGGCATTGAGTTCGCCGATCTTACTTTCCGGGCGCGCCATTGGAGGCTCTCCGGGGCGGACTTATCGCCGCCCATCCGTCGCGCATCGCATCGGCCGCCCCGATGCGTTCGCGCAGATGAATCACCGGCCATTGCCGATCGCGCGCCGCCGCGCGCAGGCGGCGATCCGGATTGACGGCCACCGGATGGCCGAGTGCGCCGAGAAACGGCAGGTCGTAGTACGAATCGGCGTAGCCCCAGCAATCGGTAAGGTCGATACGATGGCCGGCGGCGAAGCGCTCGCACCAAATCGCCTTGTCCGCGCCCGCCATCACCGGCTCATGCATCCGGCCCGTCGCGCGGCCGCGGCTGAAGACCAGGCGATTGGCCGCGTAATGTTCGATACCGAGGCGCCGGGCGAGCGGAGCGACGATGAAATCCGGCGATCCGGTGACCAGCACCGGCATCATTCCGGCCGCCCGGTTTGCCTCGATTATGCCAAGACCCCGTTCGTACATGTGGTTCATCAGGATGCGCTCGCAATACTCCTCGCCAAGTTGCTCGAGGCGGTCGCGCGAGATTCCCTTGTAAAGCTCGAACAGCATCACGTTGAGCACCCGGCGGTCACGCCGCTCGGCCATGTAAAGCCGCGGGAGACTCGCCGTCAGCGAAACCAGGTAGCGGATGCGGCCGCTCCATTCAGCGAGGTTCGCCATCACGAAGGCCGTGCCGTGAAGCAGATTGAGATCGGCGAGCGTGCCGTCGAGATCGTAAAAGGCGGCGGCTTTGAGGCGTCCGCGCGCCTGGCGCGCATGGGGTCTTTTGGAAACTGACATGTCATTCCACTTTGGCCGGTAAAAAAGAACGCTCCTGCAGCGCCCGCGCCGACTGTTGCCGCGATAGCTCCTCGAGCAGTTCCGGACGCGCCACGCCGCCCAGCCCAAAGGCCAGGATCTCTTCCGCCAGCGCGTCGATATCGCGCATCTGACCACGCGTCAGTTGCCCTACGACCTCCTTGACTCCGCCAAGGATGCAGCACGCCGCAGCTCGCGTGTCGCACGGCCGCACCAGGTTCATCTCGATTCCAAGGTCGAGCGAGCGTTGAATCTGATCACAGACCTGCTCGTAAAAGTTCTGAGTCCGCGCATCCAGCTCCCGATCGAAACCCACCGAATGGTTGAGCAGGATATCGGTCAGTTCGCGCTCGGCGAGCACGAAATTCAGCACCCGATGGAGATTGTCGCGAAGCTGATTCACCGGGCTTGGTTCGTTGGGCCCGACCCGCAGGCGCTGGATTCGCCGCGCCATCTCGCTCAGCACCTGCGCCAGCAACTCCTCGAAGAGTTCCCGCTTGTTTTCGAAGTACAGATAGAAGGTGCCGCGGGCGATTCCAGCGCGCGAGATTATCTCGGCGACGTTGGTGCGATGGTAACCCTTGCGCGCGAAGATGCGCTTTGCATGGCGCATCACCTGCGCGCGCCGAGCCTGACGTTCCATGACTCTTCAGCCGCTAGAACTACAGGCGGCCTCGATTTGTGTCAAACCTCGGCACTTCGCCCGGCATCGCCGTTCCTGGACCGATCCAGACGGCCTTACTGTGGCTAAGGACATGGAGCACAGCTTGTCGGGGGCTGCCCAATTCCAATTTGGAGGGACTGGCTCGAAATCCCGCCTGTCGACGCCGAGATGCATGCGCACGCCGGAGTGGCCGGATTGCCGGCGACGAACAGACCATTGCCTAAGCTTATAAAGTAGGAACTGGTGGTGAACCAGGAAACAGTATCGGTAAGGTTGAGCACCTCAAACAAGACGCCGTTGCTATTGTACTGACCCTGAGCGGTAAATTGAACCGGCTGACCCGAGCTGACCTGGGTCGGGGTAGCTGGCGCGCAGCGGATCTGAACCGGCGTTACGGTCGCTGTGGGAACGGCGGTAGTCGTCGGGCTGGCGGTTGGAGACGTGGGGGCGCAGATGCGAATGCTATTCAGCAGAACGGGCGTCACCGTGGGAATAACCGGAGTCGAGCTCGAGCCTCCGCCGCAGCTTGCCACAAGCGACGCAATCACCAGCAATAGTGCGGGCGCGATAACCAGGCATCTCTTCCACCACATCGGGCTTCAGTCATGCCGTGCGCGCTCCCACCATGTCAAGCTTTGATTACGCGAGTGCCCCGAAGAACGGGCTATTTCTGCGGACAAATTCGCATGCCTGCCGGCCGGATAACGCCAGTTGTGCCGGCTCGTGGAACGGAACGGCGGGCATCGATGGAGGGGGGAGTCTCCAAACGATGCCCGCCTGTTCACGGTCCGCCTTGCGGCAGACTTCGCTCGGTTGCAGGGAGGAGATTGCAACCGGAGTGCGCATCAACCCTTCGCGGTCACTCAATAAGTAAGACGGGGCACGCGCGCGAATATTCATGTTCGATCGATAAAAGTTTGTTTGGCCGATTTTATCGCGCGGGGAAATTGTTTTCCGCCCCTAAGAGCGGTTGTTCGGATTATCGCGAAGCTTCCGGCCAACGAAGCATCCACGCTTCGCACGAACACGGAAAGCTCGTGCACCATTTAGAGTGCGCGCGATATTCCCAACTGTCCGAATCACGGGAACCCCGCGAATTTTCAAGGGTTTGGAACCATTACGCCGCGTGGCACGGAGTTCGCTCCGATCTGAAACCGTGAGTTGTAGGGCGCGTAGTTTACAGTTAACGAGATTCATCCGAATGGAGGGGACGATGAAGAGGAAGATAACGCTCATTTGCGCGTCATTGCTCGCGGGCGCGTTCTGCGCATCCGCAGGTGCTCAAAACTATCCGGGTCCGATTGCACCAGTCCCGGCGGCGCACGCGCCGATGTTCGGGTCAAACGGGCTCAATCCGGCCAATGGGAACCAAGGCTTCGGCCAGCCAATTACACAGACTGGCTACAACAATCTGAACACATTCCTTACGAGCCATCCGGATCTGTCGGGCACGCTGTCGCGAAATCCGCAGCTCATCAACGATCCGAACTTTATCGCGACGCATCCGGACCTGCAGAGCTATCTGGCGAGCCATCCGACGACGGCTGGAAGGCTGCGACAACATCCCGACCAATTCATGCATCGTGACCGTGACGATCTCTACCACGGGAATGAGGCGAATGCTTCGCGCCCTTACATCACGGATCACGCCACGGACAACATGAATACGTTCCTGGCGAGCCATCCCGACGTTGCCAGCTCGCTGTCGCACAACCCGCAGCTCATCAACAATCAGCAGTTTCTAGCGGCGCATCCGGAACTGCAAAGCTACCTGGCGTCACATCCGGGCGTCGATAAGCAGTTTGCGGCTCATCCTGACCGCTTCATGAATAAGGAGTACGGCTATGGCAAGTATGGCAATCCGGAGTCGTATAAAGGCACGGCGGTGAATGCGGACCATTACCTGGACAATCACCCGGAAATTCAATCCCAGCTCCAGCAGAATCCGGAGTTGGTGAAAAATACTGATTACCTGAATAATCATCCGGGATTGCAGCAGTACCTCGCTAGCCATCCGTACGTGCGCTCGCAGTATCAGAGTCATCCGTACAAGTTCGAGAATCGGTTGAAGAATTTTGAAAAGCACGGAGGCCACAGCGGCTGAACAATCGCGAACTGACATGAGCGGCACACAGGGGCCGCGCGAAATCCAGCGAGGGACCGGACCGCCGGTCCCTCGCCGTTTTGATTACAAATTTAGCGTGTGCGCTGTGTTAAAGCGTCCGCTTGAACGACATGCTGGCGAAAACCATCATTATGGCCATGAAAATGACCAGAAAGACCACGTCGCTCCTGACTGCGGTTAAGTTCGCGCCCTTGAACAGAATCTGCTTGATTGCGCTGACCGAGTGAGTCTCCGGATTGAGGGCGGCAAATTTTTGCAGCCATCCCGGAAAGCTCTCGACCGGGTAAATTGCGCCGCTTGGGAAGAACAGCACGACGTTCAGAAACCCCGCGAAGACCCCGACCAGGCGCGGATGGCTCGCGCGTCCGAGGAGCGTAAAGGTCATCGCCAGCAGGCCCATCGCGGAGATCACGATTATACCGAGCAGGGTCAGGAGCGCCGACAGTCCGCCCTCGATTTTTCCGCCCGTTATCATCAGGCCGAGGAACATCACGAGCACGGCCGCGACGCTCGTCACCGAGACCCCGCTCGCGAGCATCCCGCCCGCTATCTCCCATCGTGTCAGCGGCGTCACCAGGTAGCATTCAGTGACACCCATGAACTTGTCCATCACCCAGTTGAAGACGCCCGAAGTGAGCGATCCCATGAAGAGCGACATCACGATAACGCCCGGAATAAGCGAGCGGTCGTAATCGACGGTGGTGAAGAGCTCGACCGGGCGCAGCACGATTGTGTTGAGTTGCGGACGCCGCGCCGAGACGAAGTTGTCGCGCAGCGTGCCGACGGCCGAGTCGATCGCGCTTTCGAGTGTCGCGGCGCTGACCGCGTCGACGTTGTCGGTGAATAGTCCGACCTCGGCCTCGCGTCCTTCGTCGATCCGATGGCTGAAGTCGGGCGGAATGATGACGGCGGCCTTGTAGACGCCGTTGCGCGCGCCGGCGATTGCGGCGCTCGAATCATCGAGGTAGGCGATATCGATCGTCCGGGGGCCTTCCTGCAGCGCCTGCAGGCGCTCGACCACGCGCCGTCCGTATTGGCCGTGGTCCTCGCTGACGACCGCGATCGGCAGATGCTTCAAGTTGCCATTGAACGAGTTGCCGAGGATCAGCAGGTAGACGATCGGCATCAGCACGGTAACAAGCAGCGTCAGCGGATTGCGCCTGAGCTTAAGCAGGTCGCGGCGCATGACCGCCCAGGCCTTCATCGGTTCTGCGGCATCCCGGCGCCGACCAGCAGGCTGACGCGGCGCGCCTGCTCATCGCGCAGCGTGCGCCCGGTGAAATGGATAAAGACGTCTTCGAGCGAAAGCTGATGGAGATTGATCGAGCCGACGCGGGCGCCCATCGCCTCGACGTCGTCGATGATCCGGGGAATCAGGCTCGCCCCCTTTTCGACGCCGAGAGCGAGGCGCGAGGGGCCGAGGCGTTTGACCTCGTGGACTCCGGGCCGCCCCTCGAGCATCGCGGCTACCGCGTCGATATCGCCTTCGACGTCGAGTTCGATCCGATCCGATCCGCTGACCCGCGCCTTGAGTGCGGCGGGCGTATCAAGCGCGATTATTTTGCCGCCGTCGACGATCGCGATCCGATCGCAGAGATGCTCGGCTTCGTCCATGTAATGGGTGGTGAGGGAAATCGTGATGTCGCTTTCGGCGCGGAGTTGTCCGAGCAGGTCCCACACCGCGCGCCGGCTCTGCGGGTCGAGTCCGATGGTGGGCTCGTCGAGAAAGAGCACCTGCGGCGAATGGATCAGGCCGCGCGCGATCTCGAGCCGGCGGCGCATCCCGCCCGAGTAGGTCGCGACCAGGTCGCCCGCGCGATCGGTCAGCCCGACCATTTCGAGCAGGCGGCGCGCACGCGCGTGGCGCTCGCGGCGGGCGATGCCGTAGAACTCGCCGTAGATATCGATATTCTCCCATCCGGTGAGATCGAGGTCCGAGGTCAGCGCCTGCGGAATCACGCCGATTCGCTCGCGCACGCGGCGCGCCGCCCGTGCGACATCGTGGCCCGCCACCCAGGCATGACCGCCGCTTGGCGTGAGCAGCGTGGTGAGCATCCGGACCAGCGTCGTTTTGCCGGCGCCGTTGGGGCCCAGCACGCCGAACAGCTCGCCGCGCGCGACCTCGAAGCTTACATGGTCGACCGCCGTGAACGCGCCGAACCGCTTGGTGAGTTCTTCGACCCTAATACTGGCTGAGCCTGGGTCCATGCTGATCCTGATCCTGCGGCGCCGCATTATCAGTCGTGAAAGAAACTTCGGCGGTCATGCCCGGTTTCGCCAGACCGGTGTTCTGCAGGATTCGCACCTTGACGTAGAAGGTTCGGATATCCTGACGGCCGCGCCGCACGTCGCGCTCGGTTGCGAACTGCCCTTCCTGTCCGATCGACATTATCTGGCCGGGAAGCACGGTGGGCGGATTTCCCGGCAGCGATACCAGCGCCGGCTTGCCGACGTAGAGCGCGGCCAGGTCGGTCTCCTGCACGTCCACGCGCGCCCAGATGGTCGAAAGATCGTCCACGGTGATTATCGGCGTCCCCGGGGTGACCCATTCGCCGACTTCGAGCGCCTTATCGACCACCACGCCGTCGAGCGGCGCGCGGATTTCCGTATCGGCGAGCTGGTCCTGGTAGTAATTGACCTGCGCCTGGGCGCTGGCGACCGTGGCTGCGTTGGTCTGGACCGCGGTCAGCGCGTCGTCGCGGGTCTTGGTCGCGATTACTTCCTGTGCGTAGAGCTGGCGATAGCGGGCGTAATCGCGCCGGGCGGCCGCCAGATTCGCCTGCGCCGTCATCAGGTCGCCGCGGGCCTTGGCCAGGCTGTTGCGCAGGTCAACATCCTCGATCCAGCAGACCACCTCTCCGCGTTCGACGCGGTCGCCCTCGACCAGGTCGAGCCGGCTGATTCGGCCGGCGATACGGCTGGTGATATTGACTTCTTCGGCCTCGATCATGCCGACGACCTTGATATGGGAGCGGTCGGGGGGCGGCCAGATATATCGGCTGCCGAAGAGGTAAAGGCCGGTCAGGGCGGCGGCCACGGCGGCGAAAGTGATTAGGCGGCGAACCACTCTTCCACGCTTGCGTGATTTGGCGCGGATCGCAAGTGGATAAGCTTACTCCGGTGCGTGGGTCGAACCCGGATGGCTCGCGCCGCCGTCGATTATCAGGACCGTGCCGGTGGTGAAGCTCGCGAGCGGGCTGGCGAAATAGAGCGCTGCGCCGACGATTTCGTTGGGCTCGCCGGCCCGTTGCAGGGCGAAATTGTCGTGTGCGTACCGGGTGAACTCGGGCGTGCGCGACCATCCGCGGCTGATAGCGGTGTGAAACGGCCCGGCCATGATGCAGTTGACGCGCACCGTGGGGCCATATTCCTTGGCGAAGGCGGTCGTAAGCTTGTTGAGGCCCGCCTTGGCCGCCGCGTAGGGCGCGGTGTCGGGCGTCGGCCGGATCGAACTGGTCGAGGAGATATTGATTATCGCGCCGCCCGCGCCGGCCGCCATGTGTGATCCAAAGAGCGCCGAGAGCCGAAACGGCCCCTTGAGATTGACTCCGATAACCTTGTCGAAGAGTTCCTCCGAAGTTTCGAGCGACGACGGTGCGATCGGCGACATGCCGGCATTATTGATCAGGACGTCGACCCGGCCCCATCGTGCGAAGACCTCCTGGGCCAGCCGATCGCAGTCGCTCCACGAGCCGACGTGAGCGGAGTGCGCCGAGGCCTGGCGTCCCATCGCGCGAATCTCCGCCGCGGTCGCTTCGCAGGCGTCGAGCTTGCGGCTCGCGATCGCCAGGTTCGCGCCAGTCGCCGCAAAGCCCAGCGCCATCGCATGGCCGAGTCCCCGGCTGCCGCCGGTTATCACCACCACTTTGTCGGTAAAGTCGAACTTGACTGCGGGCGCATCCACTATTCCGATACCTCTTTCCCGGCGCGTCGAATTGAAACCGTGCCGGATAAGTCCGGATTCTTGCTCATGCGATACAACTTTGCGAGCGCGAAGGGCTCGACCGGCTTCGAGTTAATGTGAAGCGCCTGTGGCGGAGGCGGTATCCGAACTGGCGGCGGCGCCGGCGACCGCCCATGTCACCTGTCCCGCCGTGGTGAAGGTCACGTCGACCGTGTCGTTGACGCGGAAGATAAGGAAGCTCGGGTCCTTCATTCCCCATGCGACCCACGGGATTGTGAACTTGCTCGAGCCGGTGAGATGGTCGCCGGTGAGTTGCCCATTGGTGTCGAGCGTAATCTGATGCGCGCCGCCGTGGATATGCATGATTCCGGTGATCGCCGCATTGAACGCGCCGTCGGGGTTCAGCGTGCCATGGACGGTTTCCGGAGTGAAGCTGATCTCGGGATAGCTTGCCGTTTCGAGCACGCTCTTCTTCATGATTCCGTCGCGCATGCTCTCGTTGGTCTCGGCGGTGGCGGCGTCAATGACGATCTCGCCGCTTGCCTTGCCGGTCGCGGGGTCGGCCTGGATCGTTCCGCTCTTGAGTTGGAATGTTCCGTGCGTGGTATGGAGCGAGCCGCCCAGGTTGAACTCGATCTGCGTATTGGCGGGATCGAGCACGAGGGTGCCGGCCCGCGCCACGCTATCGGCGGCGATCGCGAATGAATGATTCAGGATCAAACCCGTTGCGAAGACAAATGCGGTTGCGATTCGGCGAATCGTCGTCATGTCGATCTCACGGAAGTGACAGCCGCGGGGCGGCGGTTATTGAGCATTTCCCATCCGAGGCCGGCGATGGTTCCAAGCCCGATAGACGAGGGCGTCGCGGCGCCCGCGTGCACCGCGAGCAGACGCGCGAACGCGGCCGGGCGCAGGGCAAGCGCGCGAATGGTGCGATGGCGTATCGCGTCATGCTGGCCGACCAGCATCAACAGGCGCGACATCAGCCGCGGCATCCGCATGAGCCGCCGATGCGCGGTTCGGTAGAGCGCGAGATTCTCATGCGCGAGCGCCTCGGCGAGTGCGGCCGCCTGGCGAAACGCGAGCGACAATCCGTCGCCCGTGACCGCATCGACCGAACCCGAAGCGTCGCCGACCAGCGCGACCCGCCCGCGTGCGACGCAGCGCAGATTCGACGACGCCGAACGGCCACCGCGCAGCGCGTCGATCGGGGCCGCATCCTTCAGCCGCGCGGCGAGTTGCGGAAAAAACGGCGCCAGGCCGGTTATCCGCGCGCCCGAATCATTGCGGATGATCGCGATGCAGATATCATCGCCTCCGACCGGCGTAACGTAGGCTTGCGCGCGCGGATGCCAGTAGACCTCGACCAGATCGGTCCAGGGCCGCACGCGATAGTGCTGGCGGACGCCGACCCGATCTGTGGTCAAGCGCGCCGGCAGCATCGCGGCGCGCCGAATCCGCGAATTGTGGCCGTCCGCTCCGACTACCCATCCGCATCGGACGGTCTCGCCGCCGAGCCTGACGCCGCCCTGCGCGAGTCCATCCACGCGCGCGCCCCAGCGCATCACGACGCCGGCCTCTTCGGCGCGATTCATCAGCATGCGATGCAATTCGGTGCGGCGGATACCCAAACCGTGAACGCGCGGAAAGCCCGCTTCGGCCGCGATACCGTCGCCGATGAAGCGGATTCCCCGAAATGGCCGCGCGTCGCCGCCGTCGGGCTCGATCCCGAGATGGCGGAGCGCCGCCACCCCATCGGGCATCAGACCCTCGCCGCAGGCCTTGTCGACCGGCGGTTTCACCAGGTCGGCGACGATCGCATTGAGACCGCGCTGGCGCATGGCTATGGCGGCGGCCAGCCCAGCCGGTCCGCCACCCGCGATAAAGACGTCGGTGGTCAACAATGGCCTGTCCGACTCACCATTCGATTAGGAGCATCTCGGAGCAGAACCCAGGTCCCATCGCGAGAATAAGACCCTTGGTTCCTGGCGTTGGCCGGCGATGCGCGATCGTCTGCTCGAGCACTTGCAGCACCGACCCCGATGACAGATTGCCGAATCGTGCGAGACAGTCCCACGACAGTTCGAGTTCGCGTCCGTCGAGGCCGAGCGCATCCTGCACCGCCTCGATTACCCGCGGTCCGCCCGGATGGATCACCCAGGTGCCGATGTCACGGCGCTCGAGGCCGTGGCGCGCGAGAAACGAATCGACATCGCGCGTCAGACGGCACCTGATAAGGTCCGGCAGCTTCGGCGAAAGGACCATCCGAAAGCCCTTTTCCGAGATGTCCCAGCCCATGATCTCTTCGGTTTGCGGATAAAAGACGGAGCGGGTGTCGACAATCGACGGGCCCTCCGCGCGCCGGGCTGAACCGGCTACGACTGCGGCCACGGCGCCATCGGCGAACAGCCCGGTCGAAATCAGGTTGGCGGTCGATAGATCGTCGGGGCGAATAGTCAGCGAGCAGATCTCGACTGAGAGCAATATCGCCACCTGCTCCGGATAGGCGCGCACGTAATCGGCCGCGCGCGTTAATCCGACCGCACCGCCGACGCATCCGAGGCCGAAAATCGGCGTGCGCTTGAGGTCCGGGCGCAAGCCCATCCGGTTGATCAGGCGCGCGTCGAGCGACGGGCTGGCAACGCCGGTGACCGAAACGACGAAGAGCGCGTCGGCGTCGCCGCGGGCCATGCCGCAACGTTCCAGCGCCGCATCGATCGCGCGCTCGCCCAGATGCGATGCGACTTCGAGCCACGCAGCATTGGACTCGCCCCAGGTCTGGAACGTTTCGTAGCGCTCGAGTGCGAACGCGAGATGGCGCGCGCGGACGCCGGTGCGGGAATGAAGCCGGTCGAGCAGTTCCGGCCGCGTGAGCTTTTCCGCCCAATGACGTTTCAGAGCACCTGTAATCTCCTCTTGATAGTAGCGATTGGCGGGAAGAGCGCTGGCAACCCCGGCGATTCTCATCGGCCACCATTGGCCGTGCGGCCTGCGCCGGCAAGGACGTTCGCGGCGCGTTCGGACTTGGACAGCTTCATTCGGCAGGTTCCTTTTGTTTGCGCAGTCACGGTTGACGAACGCTTCGCCGCATCCGGGGGAGGTGGCGTCCGCGACGGGGCGCAATTCCGTTACTGACTTACGAACGGCGCGGAATTTCGATTCATCGAAATGCGCTACCCACGCACTGAGTAATGATAATGCATGATAGGAAGCAAGGGTGGAATGGCAATATTTATTCGATACGAGTAATCAATTTCATCGGTGGGTCCTTAATCCGGCTACCCTCATCTTTTCGCATTGTGGCCGGGCTGGAGTCATGGATAATCTGTCTCTTTCGAGCGATGACTGGAGTGTCAGCCGAAATAGCCGTCGAGGCGAGGAGCCTGCGCAAAAGCTACGGGTCGCGCGTCGTGCTGGACGGCGTGAGCTTTCGTGTCGAGCGCGGAGAGGTGGTCGGATTGCTCGGCCCCAATGGCGCCGGCAAGACCACGACCGTGTCGATTCTCGCGACGCTGCTGCGGCCGGACGCCGGCGAAGTGCGGATCGCAGGCTTCGACTCGCGCGTGAACCCGGATGCGATGCGCCAGCGGCTCGGCTTCGTTCCCCAGGCGATCGCGCTCTACCCGTCGCTGAGTGCGCTGCAGAATCTCGAACTGTTCGCCCGCGTGCATGGCATCCGCAAACGCGAGGCGCGAGTCGAGTCGATGCGCGTGCTTGAGCAGGCGGGCCTTGGCGAGCGCGCGCGCGACGCGGTTGCGATTCTGTCCGGCGGCATGAAGCGGCGGCTCAATCTGGCGTGCGGAATAATTCATCGCCCCGAAGTGATGCTGCTCGACGAGCCGACGGTTGGGGTCGATCCGCAATCGCGCGAGAATATCATGGAGACCATCCGCGACTGCGCCCGAGGCGGAGCCGCCGTGATCTACAGCACCCATTACATGGAAGAGGTCGAACGGCTGTGCGATCGCGTGCTGCTGATCGATCGCGGCAGGATAATGGCCCAGGGCAGCGTCGCCGAGTTGATCGCGCTCGGCGGACGCCATCCGCGGATGGAGATTACGTTTCGGGAACCGGCGCCGGCGGGATGGTGCGCGGATATCGAGGGCGTCAGGGAGCTGGTGCAGGAGCAGGGCGATCGCAAAGTGAATCTCGAGATCAGTAACCCCGCGCAAGTTGGCGAGTTGCTCGAACGAGCGCATCAAGCCGGCGCGCACGTGCTGGAATTCAGCCTGCATAGTCCGAATCTCTCGGACGCGTTTATTGCGCTGACCGGTCATGCACTGCGCGATCCGGAAGCGGGAACGGTTTGAAGTTCCGCCATGATCCGAACTGTCCGCCTGATTTTCCAGAACGAATTCCGGTTGCTGGGACACGATCGCACGGCGCTCTTCATGCTGATCCTGGCGCCCGTGGTTATCATCACCGTGGCGGGCTTTTCGCTCGGCAACATTTTCGGTTCGACCGCCTCGCGGGGCACCGTTATCGCGATGGTCGACGACGATCACGGCGCGATCGCGCGCGCGATCATCGGCGCGCTCAACGGTGATCGCGCGGTCACGCTCCTGATGGCGGACGACTTGCCGAAAGCGCGGGAGATGGTCGCGCGGCTGCCGCGCGCGCCGCTCGTGATCGTGATTCCGCGCGGGACCACCGCCGCTTTCGAAGCGGGCGGCCCGGCGCATCTGGAACTCTACGTCGACCCCGTCCGCCGTCTCGAAGCAAACGCGATCGAGCTTCGCCTTGACGAGCTCTGCCGGCGCGTCATGGGCGCCGCGCAGGATCGCGCGCGGCTCGATTTGGCGCGTCAGAGCGCCGAGCTCAGTGCCCGGATGAAGCGCCTCGGCGCACAGACCGGCGCGATGCAGGCCGGACTCGTGCAATATCGCGCGCAGTTCCAGCGAAGCCGCATCGCCGCGCGGGCCGCGCTCGAGGCGCAGATGAAGCGTGCGCTTGCGGCGCTCGAGGCTCAGACCCAGGCGGCGGCCGATCGCACGATTGCGCAGACCAGGGCTTCGCTCACGGCCGAACTTTCGTCGCGCCAGGACGCTCTGGTCGCGGTTGGCGAATATCTCCAGGAACTCCAGGCGAGCGAGCATGATTTCGACCGCTGGCTGAGCGCGCTCAAGGTGGCGGCCGGATCGCACGCGGCTGATATTCCGGCGCCTCCGCGATGGCCGACGCCGCCCTCGCAAGCGCAACTGGCGCTCCTGAGCAAGCCGCTGGACGTTCCGAATATCGCGCCGCCGGCGCCGCCGTCGCTCGACCTGTCGCAAATCCCGATCAAACTTCCGAGCGTCCCGGCGCTCGCGATGCCTGAGCTTCCGCCGGTTCCGGGCGAGCTTGTCGCGGCCGCTGTGCCCGCTCTGCCCGGCGACCTCGGATGGCGCGAACAATCGCTGACCGGCGCCGGCGCCCGGGTTAACACGTTCGATCAGTATGTGCCCGGCTTCGGTATCACATTCCTAATGATCGACATGCTGTGGGGACTCGCGGTGGGGCTGATCGACGAACGCGACTGGGGCACGCTCGGGCGACTGCGCGTCAGCACGGCGCCGCTGGCCGCGATGCTGATCGGAAAGCTGGCGGCGCGCTTCGCGATCGGCGTGGTCCAGATGGTGTTGCTGTTTTCGGTCGGATGGATGGTGTTCGGCATATCGCTCGGCCGAAGCCCGGCGATGCTGCTGGTGCCGGTCGCGGCGATCTCGTTCGCGGCGGCGGCTTTCAGCCTTCTGATTGCGAGCGTGGCCGAGACCCGCGATGCGGTGCTGCCGATCGGCGCCATGGCGGCGATGGCGATGTCGGCGATGGGCGGATGCTGGTGGCCGCTCGACTTCGAGCCGTGGTGGATGCGCGCGGTTGCGCTGTGGCTGCCGACCACCTGGACGATGCGCGCGTTCAACGACCTGATGATCCGCGGGCTCGCGCCTTCGAGCGCGTTGCTGCCCGCCGCAATTACAGCCGGTCTTGCCGTGATCTATCTGGTGATTGGAATTCCGGGAACGGCGCGAATCTACGAATCATGATTAAGCCCGAATTCAATGAGCCGAAGTGGGCGGGCCGGCAGCCCACTCGAGCACGAGGCTCTTGTCGGCCGCGCTCAGCTTCGCCGCCGGATGCAGCAGTTCGTAGTCCCCGGGCGGCATCTGGCCGCTGGCGACCGCTTCGGAGATCTGCGCGAACTCGGCTTTCTGTTTCTGCGCGCTATAGTCGCCCCACTTCGAGAAATTCAGGGAGTTCAGCGCGGCACTTTTGCCGAACAGATACGACGGCGCAAGCCGCGCGTTCCACGCCACATCGCCCTGTTCCGAATGACAATCGAAGCACGCGGCGGCCAGTGCGTCGCGGACCTGCGGGTCCGGAATGTAGGTGTTGGCGGCCGTTGCGGCAGAGATGTCGACCGTGGCCGGGGCGCTGTTCGAGCATCCGGCGATGAGCGCGGATGCGATCAGAGTCAGCAGGAGCAGCGTGCCCGTCCAGGGACGGAGCGTGCGTTTCGCGGAGGTGCGGGTGAGCGGATTTGTTAGCGGCATCGTCAGAGTTCTCACAGCTATGAAACTATCTTTCGGATCGCCGATGCGAAAGCGCCGAGCCCGATCGTCCGCTAAGGCAAGCGGGCGGCTGGCCGGATCATTCCAGCCGCGGATCGATTCAGAAGGCCAGATCCCGATTACTATAGAGGCGCGCAATCATGGTTCTTACCCAGCCTGACGACAGCGCCGCCGACCCGGGCAGACTGTACGAGCAGTATGTCAATCCGCAATGGTCGCGGCTGCTCGGCGTGCTCGCGATGAATGTGCGGTACGCGCGATGCGCCGGCGCGGAGCTGTTCACGGCCGAGGGCCGGCGAATCCTCGATTTCAACTCCGGTTACTGCGTGCACAACGTGGGCCACAATCATCCGGCGATAAAGGCGGCGATCAAGGATGAACTCGACCGCGACGGCGCGGCGATGCTGCAGAGCCACGTCTCCGAGCTGGCCGGCGTGCTCGCGCAGCGGCTGTGCAAGCGCGCCGGGGGCAAGCTCACCAAGGTGTTCTTTTCGAGCTCGGGTAGCGAGGGCGTCGAAACGGTGATCAAGTTCGCGCGCGCCCATACCGGCCGCACCGGACTGCTTCATCTCGAGGGCGGCTTCCACGGCTTGACCTGTGGCGCGCTCTCGCTGATGTCCGATCCATTCTGGAAAGACGGCTTCGGCCCGCTGCTGCCCGGCGTCGAATCAGTTCCCTTTGGAAATATCGAAGAGCTGGCGCGCAAGCTTGCCACCAAACAATTCGCGGCGCTGGTGCTCGAACCGGTGCAGGTCGAAGCGGGCGTGCGAATTCCCACGTCTGAATACCTGCGCGAGGCGCAGGCGCTCTGCCGCCGCCACGGCACCCTGTTCGTGCTCGACGAGGTGCAGACCGGCATGTACCGAACCGGACCGTTTCTCGCCGCTCATCATTTTGGCCTCGCGCCCGATATGGTCGTCATGGCCAAGGCGCTCAGCGGCGGACTGATCCCGTGCGGCGCGGTGCTGATGTCCGAGGCGGTCTACAGCTCCGTCTATAGCTCGCTGCAACGCTCGATCGTCCATACTTCAACCTTCAGCGAGAATGGCCTTGCGATGCGCGCCGGGTTGGCGAGTCTCGACGTGCTCGAAGCGGGAGGCTTTGGCGCGCGCGGCCAGTCGCTGGGACAAAACCTGCGCAATCGGCTGTCGGAGCGGCTGGCGAATTGGGAAATGGTCAAGGAGGTCCGCGGCCTGGGGATGATCACGGGCATCGAGTTCACCGCCCCAAAGCAGCTACGCCTGCGGCTCGCCTTCGCCGCCTTCAACCGAATCCATCGCGCGATGTTCGGGCAGGTGCTGGTGATGCGGCTCTTTCGCGACAAGGGCATCCTCGCGCAAATCTGCGGCAATAACTTCATGGTCCTCAAGGTAGCTCCGCCACTGACTATTGACGAAAAGCAACTCGAAGAGTTCGTAGACGCGATTGGCGGCGTGGTCGATCTGATGCATTCCTCGGCAGGCTTCTGGTCGGAGGCACTGGGTATCGCCGCGCGGGTGATCGGTTCAATATAGGCGCGCGCGCGCGAGCGTCGTACATCCGTCGCTCGAACTCTTCTGCAGCGCATCGCGCTCCTAGCGGCCAATATTTTTAGCGATCGGGCCATACCGACAGCTTAGCCATTGATAACTTCTCGGCTGTCACGCGCTTGAATTCGGCGAGAAATGCGTCCGATAGCGGCTCTAATTGACGCATGATGTCGGCCGGACGCTGGTGGCGGGCCGTAAGCAGATCACGCGCGGGTCAGAAAAAATCGCCCTTTTCGTTGCGGTAATCTTTCACCGCCTTGTGATATCAGAGCCTTCTCTTATAGTATTTTTTCACGCGAATCTTATAAGAGTCATCGAGAGTGAAAGACTAGTCGCGCTGATTAAGATTCAGGAGGAATAGCCATGGCACAAATAGCCATCCGCCGACGCCACGGCTAAGCCCGCTCAAATCTTAGCTGGCCCTGCCTGGCGTGTGTTGCCGAGTGGCGCCGCCCTGGGAACCGCGTCGCGAGTTCGGCCGCAACCCGAACATCGGGAGAATCAGTATGAGGTTCGGTCCCTTTCGCAAGCGCCTTCGCCGTAATGCCAAATCGCTGCTTTTTTTTGCGCCGACCCTGCTTGTAGTGCTCAGCGGTATTTTCCTGTGGGGGAGCGCGCAGGCACAAACCTTGAGCTTGGGCCCGGTTACCGGCGGTGTGACGTCCTCCGAAGCTAAAGTCTTCGTCAGAACCAGCGCGCCTGCGACAGCAGCGATCGAGTACGCCACGAATCCGACGATGGCCAATCCGACGTTTTCGAGCCCGGCGGCCACCAGCACCGCGGGCGACTTCACTGCTATTATAGTCATCTCGTCGCTGACGCCCTCGACCCCGTACTATCTCAACGTGCTCGTTAACGGCGTGCCGCAGCTTTCGGCGCCGTATCCCACCTTCACGACTTTTCCGCCCGCCGGGACCGCGACCAATTTCGACTTCGTGGTGCTTACCGACTTTGCGAGCGTGCCGAATGAACCGGCCGGCGTTTATCCGGTCTTCAAAAACGCCCTGTCCGAACATCCGGCGTTCGCCTTTATCGGGGGCGACTTCGATCACGAGAATCCGACCACGCTGGCCGCGAAACTCACGATGTTTCACAACGTATACAATCCCGCGTCGCCGGGCCTCCATGACTTCATTTTCGACATACTCCAGCAGATGCCAATCGCGCATCAGTGGGACGATCACGACAGCGGGCAGAATAACGACGACAAGAACTATGTCGGTTGGCCATTGTCATATCAGGTATTTTCGGAATACGTGCCGATGTATGACACGCCGGCGCCGCCGCCCGGCATCTGGCAGGAATTCAGCTATGCGCAGGCCGACCTGTTCGTGCTGGACAACCGCAGCCAGCGCGATTCCGAATACGAGACCGATACGGGGAGCAAGAGTATGCTCGACGGGCGTCATCTGGGTGCCCTTGGCGAGCTCGCCTGGCTGAAGAATGGCCTGCAATCATCGACTGCGACGTGGAAAATCATATTCACCTCGATCGTCGCGAATCCCACTACAAAGTATCCCGACGGCTGGGCAGGCTACGAGAACGAGTGGATAGCACTGCGAAACTTCATTCACGCCAACAAAATAACAAATGTCGTGCTGATCGACGGCGATCTGCATAGTGGTGGAATCGACGATGGCACGGAATCCGGCTTCCCGGAGATGCTCGTCAGCAGCGCGAACCTGGTAATCCCGGCGGGCAGTCACTGTGCGTCGGGGCCGGTCGGAGTATGGAGCGCCGGAGTCTATGCAAACTTCAGCGGCAGTTGCCAGGGCTATGGGGTGGTGACGATCCTGACCAATCCCGACCGCATGATACTGGAGGTGAAGGATCAGAACGGGAACGTCAAGGTGTCCTATACACTGGCGAGCGCCGCGGTCCCCGCCAGTGTCGGATTGCGCTGAACAACGAATGGATTGTAGTTGCGGAGCAATAGAATGAAGGACGATTTCTCGGGTCGGGACGATAACTTCGGCGATCCGATATTCGACGAAGCGTCCGGGCGCATGATGCTCCATTCGCTGCGGCGGAGGGGATTGTGGGTTCTAGTTTGCCTGGGGATTGTTGGCGCGATGTCATTGGCACAGACGCGCCACTCGACACCGTCTGTAACGGTGGCAAGCCGCCAGGCAGCTCAAGGCGCGCCCAAACTCGCGTCCGCAAATGCGATAGGTGCCGCGCGTGAACTCGGCTTCGAGCCGAATCGCGGCCAGACCTCATCCGCAGTAAAGTATCTGGCTCATGGCGCGGACTACGAGGTCTTCATAACCGGTGATGCCGCGGTCGTGCGAATCCGGCAGGGTAATGGCGAAGTAATCCGGATGAGGCTTGCGCGGGCGAATCCGAACGCGCCGATTGAACCCGCAAAGCTGCTGCCGGGACGGGTGAACTACTTTATCGGCAACGACCCGGCAAGGTGGCATAGTAACATACCCACTTATGCCAGGTTGATTCAGCGTGACATATGGCCGGGAATCGATCTGGCCTGGTATGGCAACGGTAGTCGCCTCGAATGTGATTTCGTACTCTCACCGCATGCGGACCCGCATGCTATCGAACTTGCTTTTGAGGGCGCCGACAAACTCGACATCGACAGCCAGGGCAATCTGGGAGTCCGCGTCGGAGATGAGCGTCTCGTACTGCTCAAGCCTGTGATCTACCAGGAGATTGGAGGGACACGGCGATCGCTTGACGGGAGATACTTACTGTCCGGCGCCAAGGGTCGGACGCGATCGGTGCGGTTCGAAATCGGGGCTTACGATCAGGGGCACGCGCTGGTTATTGACCCGCCTGTGACGCTCGCCGATTCGACCTATCTTGGGGGCAGAGGCGGAACTGAATTTTTGGGTGGTGACGAAGGTAATGGAATCGCGGTGGACGCGACCGGAGTCTACGTGACGGGAGAAACCGGATCCGTTGACTTTCCCTTGGTGAAGCCGGAGCAGGCCACCTTCGGCCAGAGCACAAACGCAGTTACCAACTACGATGCCTTCTTGACCAAGTTCAATCGCGCCGGCACGAAGCTTATCTATTCCACCTATCTCGGGGGCACGTTTTTTGCCGAGGGTTACGGGGTTGCGGTTGATTCGACCGGAAGCGCCTATATCGTTGGGGATACCTATGCGAAAAATTTCCCCACCGTGAAACCGTATCAGAAGAATCTGCGCGGCGCGGAGAGCGGTTTTGTAGCGAAGTTCAATCCCGGTGGCAACAAGCTCGTCTATTCGACCTATCTGGGTGGCTACTACTCCGGTTCAGTACTCGTATATGGAGGCGGCTCGACGGATGCGCATGCGATCGCGGTCGATTCAAGTGGTAGCGCTTACGTGACGGGGCAGACCTACTCGAGCCAATTTCCGATCGTGAATGCGTATCAAGCTTCGCTGACGGGAACGGCGAATGCCTTCGTGACCAAGTTCAACGCCAATGGCGCGTCGCTGGTTTACTCCACTTTCCTGGGTGGTGAGGCGATCGATCGGGGCAATGGGATCGCCGTGGATTCGAGCGGGAGTGCCTATGTGACGGGCCAGACATCCTCCGCAAAGTTTCCGGTCGTAAACGCATACCAGGGTGCCTTGAAGTCGCCCGCTGGAGACGCATTTGTCACCAAGCTGAGGCCTGACGGATTGTCGCTGGTTTACTCGACCTACCTGGGCGGCAGCAGCACGGGATATCGGGGCGACTATGGAAGAGGTATCGCGGTCGATTCAGCCGGGGATGCCTACGTGACTGGACAGACGCGCTCTGCGGACTTCCCAACGTTGAATCCTTTTCAAAGCCAGCTCAATTGTGTCGATGGTAATGCATTTCTAACCGAGTTAGACCCGAGCGGGAGCGCGCTGATCTATTCGACCTATCTGGGCGGGAGCGGAAACCCGGGGATTCATCTGGGCGATTCCGGTAACTCAGTCGCGGTCGATTCGACCGGCAGCGCATACATCACTGGTCGGACAACTTCGGCCGACTTCCCAATCTTGAACGCCTCCCAGTTGTCGCTCAAGACCGTTTACGGCGACGCGTTCGTGACGGAGTTCAGCCCGGGCGGTGAAACTCTAGTCTATTCGACCTATTTGGGCGGGAGTGGTAACTCGAGCCTGAACGCGGGTGACACCGGCAACGCGATCGCCGTAGACCCCAACGCAAGCGCGTTCGTCACCGGACAGACATCCTCGCCTGACTTCCCGACCGTCAGCCCCTTTCAGGCGGCGCTGCTGGGGCCGCGCAATGCGTTCGTCGCGGAGTTTATCAGTCCGCCCTGAGGCCGCCCGGATTTCAGCCTGCCAGCGACATGCGGCGACAACATCGGTGAAACTGATCGCGTCAATTGCGTCTTACGAATGTTCCGTGCGCGTCCATGACGTAGATGCCGTCGGACAGCCCAAATGTTCCCTTGATGACCTGCGTGCTTACCGGCAATCCCGCGCCTTTCGCGGCAGCCTGCCCGGCCTGATAAAAAAACGTCAGGAACCCGGTGGTATCCTGATCGAGGGAAAAGGACTTTACCTGGCCGTCATCGGTCTGGATGCTGAAGTTGTTCTTCGCGAAGATCGCCACCGGCTTGATATCATAGGCGTTGTCATAGTCCGGGAGCAGGGCGATCGTCGACTGCTGAGCCTTAGTATCTACCATCAGGTAGACCTTGGGCGGGTAGACCCGCACGCCGTCGGGCGGATCCGAGGAATCTCTTGCCCATCGTGTATGTACGGTGGCGCAGGCTGAGAGGCCTAACAGTGCGACCAGGACCAGTGTCGTTTTGCTGCTATGCATTACTGGCTATTTGAGAAAATGTTAAGATTCAAACCACCATTTTCATTAGCGAACGTGATAGCATCCTCGATCGGATGAAAGAAGCTCCAGCCCCGACTGGCCAGCGCAAAAACCATCCCCACCGCGAGGCTGTCGTTGTATAGTAAGCCGCCGGAATCTCCCGGCATCACAGTCGCCCCTAAAAGGAAGGCGTTGTCCACCTGGAGATCACCGACCTGCACCGTGCCGGCATAGCTGTATACATTCGCATTGGACACCAGCGAGACAGGCAGTGCGCAGTCGACGTTCAGTCCCGGGTTGATCTGGGATCGATTAAGAAAGCCGGTTAGTTTGAGGTCGGTGCCCTCGACCATCAGGTCGGACCCGCTGCATCGCGCGTCCAGCGTGGCGATCGCAATATCGAATTCAAGCAGGCCATTTATCGGCGCGGCTTGAAAGGCCACTTTGCCCGCAGGGTTCATTTTCGGACAGCAGTCACAGATCATCTCCGTACTGTCTTTGGCGACGTGCGCGCAGGTAACCAGGAACATACCGCCCGCGGCCGCCTTGTTGCGGAACAGGAGACAGATGGTGCCAACGTTGCCATAGGTATTGTCCGCGCGCGAACCCGCGCCACAGGCGAACCGGACCTCGCCAATTTCGATCACGTCGGTGGGTACCTTTCTGATCCGATCGATAGTCCCGTCCGGGTTGCGGGCGAATACGAATCGCGGCAACGGCCGTTTTGGATTACGGCGCTTCTTCCTCACGTAAAAATGCACGCTGCCATGCTGATCGGTCGGTTGGCCGCCGGTCAGCTTGGTGCCCAAACCCACTCCAACAACGTCTGGATGTTTTAGGTAGCGGCTGCGCACGGCGTGATGCAGCCGGCGCGCATCGTCTGCGTCAAGCGCAGCGACGCTGGACCCGGTTCGAACCGGGGTGGACGATTCGCGGCGCTCGCGCTTGCGCTTTTTTCCAGCCATCTGGATCAACCGTTGTGGATTCTGTCCACCGATGTTCAAGCCGCCTTGGATGTTCAAGCCGTCTTAATAGAGTCGTGTCTTCAACTACCAAGCAATCCTCGAAACTCAGTCCGCCTGAGGCCGCCCGGAGTTCACCCTGGTGCGAGAGGGGGGACTTGAACCCCCACGCCTTGCGGCACTGGATCCTAAGTCCAGCGCGTCTGCCATTCCGCCACTCTCGCGCATCCGCGATTCTGTCAGAAATGCGATGGCTTTGACCATGCCGCGACAATCAGGCGTGGGATCGCCGGTTATGAAATATCGTGGGCCGCAATCGGTCACGGTGGCGCAGGTGCGGGCAGCCGGCTGACTTTGAACTTAACAAAACTTCGTCGGACGCTTTCGCTCGACACCGTGCTGGCGTGATAGAATTCCGGGATTCGGTTGAGCGAAAGGACGAGGAATCGGAGTGAGCAGAACAATCACACATGCGGCCAGGATGGTCGCGGCAATCGCGATTGTGCCGATAATGCTGTGCGCGGTCTCCGCGATGGCGGCGAAAAGCGGCGCAACGGGGCCAAATTCGGTGGTCGCGACGGTCGGCAGCCAAAAAATCACCGAGGGTCAGCTCGACGACAAGATAAAAATCCAGCTCTACGATCTGCGTAAGCAGGCGCTGGACGAAATGATCGACGACGGGCTGGTCGAACAGGCGGCGAAAAAGGAAAAGCTCAGCGTCAACGACTACCTTAAGCGCGAAGTCGATGACAAGGCGGACGCCAGCGTCACCGATGCCAGCGCGAAACAGTTCTTCGACCAGAACAAGGATCGCATCCCGGAACTCAAATCGGCCTCCTACGAGCAGATCAAGGATCGCCTGCTCGTGGCGCTCAGGCATCGTGCCGCCAATGAACGGCGCGACGATCTGATCGCGAGCCTGCGCAAGGACGCCGACATCAAGATCAGCCTCGTGCCGCCGCGCGTGGCGGTCGCGAGCTCGGGTAATCCCGAGCGCGGTGGCAGGAACGCCCCGGTGACGATCGTCGAGTTCACCGATTTCCAGTGTCCCTATTGCCGCCGCGCCGAGGACGTAGTTGATCAGGTGCGCACGCAATACGGCGACAAGGTCCGCCTCGTGCACATGGATTTTCCGCTGAGCTTCCACGCGCAGGCGATGGGCGCCGCGGACGCCGCCCGATGCGCCAATGAGCAGGACAAGTTCTGGCAATTCCACGACGCTATGTTCGCCGACCAGAGCAAGCTCGCGCCTGACGACCTGAAGGCGACCGCCAAGAAGCTCGGCCTCGATACCAATAAATTCGACGCCTGCTTCGCCAAAAACACCTATGCGCCCGAGATCAACGCCGACATCGCGCAGGGCCGCAAACTCGACGTCTCGGGCACGCCGACCTTTTTTGTCGACGGCCGTCCGCTGGTTGGAGCGCAGCCGCTGAGCGCGTTCCAGGACGTGATCAATCAGGAGCTGGCGCGCGCGGGTGCGAAGAAAGAGGCGAGCGCCCAGTAAGATAATAGACACTGCGCACGCGGGTTCTAGCCATACGGATAAAAGAGGTAGAAGAGCATCGATAGGGTGAAGAGCGCCCAAAGCCCCGCCTGGACCTCGCTTGCTCTGCCGGTTGCGGCTTTCAGTATCGGGTAGAGCACGAACCCAGCGGTGATTCCGACGCCGATATTGTAGGTGAAGCTCATCAGCGCGATTACCGAGAAGGCCGGCAACAGTTCGGTCAGATCGTTGAAGTCGATCGCCGCGATCGGCGCGAGCATCATCGCACCCACCATTACGAGCGCTGGCCCATAGGCTTCGCGGGGTATCGCCGTGACGATCGGGGTGAAGAAGAGCGACGCCCCGAACAGCGCGGCCACGACCAGCGCGGTCAGCCCTGTGCGTCCGCCCGCGCTCACGCCCGCCGCTGATTCGATGAACGCGCCCGAGGTCGTCGTACCGGCGAGCGCGGCGAACATGGTCGCCATCGCATCGACCATCATCGGACGTTCGATACCCGGCAGATGGCCCCGCTCATCGAGCAGTCCGGCCCGCGACGCGACGCCGATCAGCGTGCCCATCGTGTCGGTGAGCGCCATCACAAAGATCGTGAGGAGCACGCCGAAAGACCGCCATTGGAGAGCGCCGCGAAGATCGAGCGCGAACGCGATCGGCCCGAGACTCGGCGGCATCGCGACACACCGCGACGGCGCCTTCGCGACGCCCGTTACGAAGGCCGCGCCCGACGCGATCAGAATGCCAATCAGGATTGCCCCCGGCATCCGCCATGTCATCAGAAGCGCAATCGCGACGATACCGATTACGCCGACCATCACCGGCGCCGATCCGAGCGCGCCCAGCCTGACCGGCGCCCCCGCGACGCCGATCGTCACGATTCCGATTTCGTTCAGCCCGATGAACGCCAGGAAAAGTCCAATGCCCGCGCTGAAACTGTGGCGCAGCCCCGCCGGAATCGCCTCGACCATCCATTGGCGGATGCGCACGGCCGTGAGTATCGCGAACAACAACCCGGCGATGAACACCGCGCCGAGCGCCGTCTGCCATCGGAAGCCCATTTGGCGGACTACGGTGTACGCGACGAATGCGTTCTCGCCCATGTACGGCGCGACCGCGAACGGCAGGTTGGCGTACAAGCCCATCAGGAGGCTGCCGACGATCGCGGTCAGCGCGGTCGCGACCATCGAGGGACCCTCGGGGATTCCGGCCGCCTTCAGGATCGCGGGATTCACCGCGACGATGTACGACATCGTGATAAAGGTCGTGAGTCCCGCGACGATCTCACGCCTGGCCGAAGTGCCCGCCGCCGCAAGCCCGAAGAACGAATCCAGCTTTCCCCTCATTAGGACCTTCGTAACGCCGCGCGAGAGTCCGAGTGCGCTCGTAAAACGGCGCGGCCCTCGCCTGCGAACTTTACCGAATCGCGCGCTCGGCCGCTAAGCCCCTTGTGGCAGCGGCCCGATCGCGCCGTTTGCAGCCAGCAGCGTCCGGGTTGACAATGGACCTTCGACGCGCCAGCGCGGCCGCTGTCGCGCACGCTCGCAAATCTCGCGGTCGAGGGAGACCATGGAAGAAGCATCGAAGAGAAGTCCCGCGTCCTCCGTCAAGGGTCCTCGCACACTCGCGATCGATATCGGCGGCACCGGTATCAAGGGCATGGTCTGCGACGCCGCCGGCAAACCCGTCACTGATCGCGAGCGTATCCCGACTCCCAAACACGCGACGCCGCGCCGCGTACTCGCGATTATCCGCAAGCTTGCGAAGGGCCTGGGACCCTTCAACCGCGTCTCGGTCGGATTCCCCGGACTGCTCAAGGATGGTGTCGTCTATTCCGCGCCCAACCTCGGCCACGGATGGCATAACGTGAATCTGCAGCGCGAGTTGCGCCGCCTGCTGGGCCGCCCCGCGCGCATCGCCAACGACGCCGATATCCAGGGCCTCGGCGCGGTTTCGGGCAAAGGCCTCGAGCTGGTCATCACACTGGGCACCGGATTCGGCTCGGTCGTGTTTATCAATGGCAACCGGATTCACCTCGAGCTTGCCCACCATCCGTTCCACAAGGGCAAGACTTACGAGGATGAGCTTGGCAAGCGTGCGCTCAAGAAAAAGGGCAAGGCCAAGTGGAACAAGATGCTCGCGCAGGCGATCGATGAACTCACGCAGACCTTCGCCTACGATCGCTTGTATATCGGTGGCGGCAACGCGCGCTATATCAAATTCAAGCTCCCGCCCAACGTCAAAGTCGTGAGCAACGAGGATGGACTGCTCGGCGGAGTGCGGCTATGGGAGCAAGCGCCGGGACGGACGCCCGCGATTCCCGCCCCATCGAAGGCGCGTGCGCCCCAGACGCACCCCGCCGTTTCGACCACCGGCCCCGCCCAGTAACCTCGGCTCGCGCGCGGCAAGATGGCGCGCCCGCGCACCCAGGCTCAGCCGCGCCTTCCAATCGAGGCGCACTCGGCGATAAACTCGCGCCTTCGATTGGGGCGCGCGCTGGGAAGGCATCGTTCGATGGTCCGCCGCGCCGGCCCCGCAACCGCACGGCGCAGGCGACCGAAATCCGCGCCGGCAGGAGAGCCGCTCATGGAAGGGAAGCTTCGAAGCAACATTATCACTCAAGGCGTGCAGCGGTCGCCCAACCGTTCGATGCTGCGCGCGGTCGGCTTTGGCGACGACGATTTCAACAAGCCGATCGTCGGCGTCGCCAACGCCTACAGCACTATCACGCCGTGCAACATGGGTCTTAACCAGCTCGCCGAACGCGCACAGACCGCGATTCGCGCCGCGGGCGCGATGCCGCAGGTCTTCGGAACGATCACCGTCGCCGACGGAATCGCGATGGGCACCGAGGGCATGAAATATTCGCTGGTTTCGCGCGAGGTCATCGCCGATTCGATCGAAACCGCCAGCAACGCACAATCGGTCGACGGCGTAGTCGTGGTCGGCGGATGCGACAAGAACATGCCCGGCGCGATGATCGCGATGGCGCGGATGAACATCCCGGGCATCTTCGTCTACGGCGGCACGATCAAGCCCGGCCATCTGAATGGCCGCGACCTCACGATCGTCAGCGCCTTCGAGGCGGTCGGCGAGTTCAGCGCGCACAAGATAAGCGAGGCCGAGCTGATCGCGGTCGAGCGATGCGCCATTCCGGGCGCCGGCTCGTGCGGCGGAATGTACACCGCCAACACGATGTCCTCGGCGATCGAGGCGATGGGCATGAGCCTGCCGTATTCCTCGACCATGGCCGCCGAGGACGCCGAAAAGGCCGACAGCGCCGGGCGCTCGGGCGAGGTGCTGGTCGACGCGATTCGCAGTCAGCGGCTGCCGCGCCAGATCATGACGCGCAAGGCATTTGAAAACGCGATCGCCGTGGTGATGGCGGTCGGCGGCTCGACCAATGCCGTGCTTCATCTGCTCGCGATCGCGCACGCCGCCGACGTGCCGCTTAAAATCGACGACTTCGAAACCATCCGCCAGCGCGTCCCTGTCCTGTGCGACCTCAAACCGTCCGGACGCTACGTCACCACCGAGTTCCATCGCGCCGGCGGCGTTCCGCAAGTCATGAAGATGCTGCTCGCGCACGGCCTGATTCACGGCGGCGACCTGACTATCACCGGCAAGACCATCGCCGAGACGCTCTCCGAAATTCCCGACGCTCCCCCCAAGGGTCAGAACGTCATCCATCAATGGGACAACCCGGTCTATCCGCAGGGCCATCTCGCCGTGATGCGCGGCAATCTTGCGACCGAGGGCGCAGTCGCCAAAATTACCGGCATCAAGCATCACGAGATAACCGGCCCAGCCCGCGTCTTCTAGCGCGAGGAGGATTGTCTCGAAGCGATCCTGGCTGGCAAAATCAAAGCCGGCGACGTGCTCGTAATCCGCTACGAGGGTCCCAAGGGCGGACCCGGGATGCGCGAGATGCTCTCGCCCACCTCGGCGATCATCGGCGCGGGCCTCGGCGATTCGGTCGGCCTCCTCACCGACGGACGGTTTTCCGGCGGCACCTACGGCCTGGTCGTTGGCCACGTCGCGCCCGAGGCTTTCGTCGGCGGGCTGATCGCGATGGTGCATGAAGGCGACTCGATCACGATCGACGCCGACAAGCGCCTGCTCCAACTGAACGTTCCGGAGGCCGAGATCGCGCGCCGGCGCGCATCGTGGAAGGCGCCCGCACCGCGTTACACTCGCGGCGTGCTGGCCAAGTACGCGGCGCAGGTCTCGTCCTCGAGCATCGGCGCCGTCACCGACTAGCCGCGATGCGGCGATCGAGCCGGTGTGAGCGCGAACCCCCGCTCGCATCGTGTCGATCGCCGCGCGTCGCCGCTCCGCCCCCTGATTGTCTTCGAGCTCGACCTAACGCTCGGCCGCCCATCAGCGCGCCGCCGTCGCGCGCGCGCTTTGTATCCTCACCGGGAGGGCCCGCCCCTTATGTCATCCCGGCTATTTTTCGTGTCACCCTGAGCGAGTCTTTTTTTTGTGTCATCCCGAGCGTAGTCGAGGGACCCCGGGGAAGTTTCGGGTTGCTTCGGACGTACGCAGCGCTCGCGCCGCCATTGCGCCACGCCCTCCGGCCGCCCTAAAATCGCGCCAATGACTCCATTCTTCGCCGGCATGGCCATCGGGATCGCGATCGGACTGCCGATCTTCATCTTGTGCGTGATATTGGGCGTAGGCGCCGGTGTCGTCAGCGCGATCCGCAACGGATGGCGCGGTGCACACTCGGCCGCCGCGCTCGAAAACGCGCAGCTCGTCCGCGGTCGAGGCCGAATCCGCCGCGAAAAGGACCTCGCCTGGATGGAGCGTCATTGGGTCACCCGTCCGGTCGCGCGCTTGAATCGCCGGATACTCGGCTAGCAGTCCCGCCGGCACGTCCGCGTCGCTCACCAGGTCGACAAAGCTAAGCCCCTTGCTGCTTCCGGTCGCGCGGTCAATCCCCGCGTGCGCGGGGCAACCGAAGAGGATGCTCACCTATTACTCACTGAGGGGGGTCTATCCCCGCGTGCGCGGGGCAACCCCGTGCCGAGCTCGTCGGCTAGACGCCGCGCGCGGCGCGCTCGATCTGCCATACCGCGTAGGGCGCGAACGCAACGACCGCGCACCAGGATGCGCTGTGAAGGTCGCCGACCGCCGCTTCAAACGCCGCGCCGCCGAGGAAAAATAGTGTGAACGAGATCCAAAAAGTCCACCTCGCGATGCGAAAAAGTTTGCGCATGAAAGCCCTTTTATCGCCGCGCCGCGCGCGGGGCAACCGCGATGCGTGACTTCGAGATCAAGATCGATTCGCGCGAGCTGGACGACGCGCTGGAGCGCTTCAGCGCGCGCGATCTCACCGCGCCGCGCTCCGTGCTAGGCGATGAAATCCTCGATTCCACCAGGCTTTTCGCGACGAGCGATCGCCGGATGGCGACGACGGTCTATCCCCGCGTGCGCGGGGCACCACATAGCGCCAGGTGCGCGGTCTATCCCCGCGTGCGCGGGGCAACCCACGTCTCGATAAACTCGCGCGCCATGTCATGGGGTCTATCCCCGCGTGCGCGGGGCAACCAATAGGGTAGGGGCGCAAATGAACGATACCGAAGGTCTATCCCCGCGTGCGCGGGGCAACCGAGTGGATTTGCGGGATGCACCACGTTTCCCAGGGTCTATCCCCGCGTGCGCGGGGCAACCTAGCCTCCGCAGACATTTCTGCTCCCATCGGGGGGTCTATCCCCGCGTGCGCGGGGCAACCCCCGACGATATTCGCTCGTCGTGGACCGCGGCAGGTCTATCCCCGCGTGCGCGGGGCAACCGGCGAAGGGCGGAAGTCAACGGGCCGTAGGAGAGGTCTATCCCCGCGTGCGCGGGGCAACCGCGGCGTGGAAACATTGGAAACATTACGTCAACGGTCTATCCCCGCGTGCGCGGGGCAACCGGCGAAGGGCGGAAGTCAACGGGCCGTAGGAGAGGTCTATCCCCGCGTGCGCGGGGCAACCCGGCCGACTTTTGGCGCGATCGGGTCTATCCGGGGTCTATCCCCGCGTGCGCGGGGCAACCCTCGCGATGCGATCGATGTCGGCGGACTGGTCGGGTCTATCCCCGCGTGCGCGGGGCAACCCAGTGAGCGCGCGGCCCGCGCCGGGTCCGAGAGGGTCTATCCCCGCGTGCGCGGGGCAACCCCGACCGAGAGGATGTTCGCGGCGCGCGCGACCGGTCTATCCCCGCGTGCGCGGGGCAACCGGTGGCGCATGCGGTTCAAATCAGGCGGCAAAAGGTCTATCCCCGCGTGCGCGGGGCAACCACGCATGGCACGGGCACGACCAGCGCGCGGGTGGGTCTATCCCCGCGTGCGCGGGGCAACCCGAAGTACATTTTCCTGAGCGGCGAAAGGGACGGGTCTATCCCCGCGTGCGCGGGGCAACCCCTGCCACACCTGCCACACCAGCCCCGCTCACAGGTCTATCCCCGCGTGCGCGGGGCAACCGGCGAGCATCCCGTCCGCCTCGCGCAGAGTCTCGGTCTATCCCCGCGTGCGCGGGGCAACCGAACGCCGTGGAGATGTTGAGCGGGTCGCCGGGGGTCTATCCCCGCGTGCGCGGGGCAACCTTTTTCCCGGTCCGATTCCGACCCTGAATAAAAGGTCTATCCCCGCGTGCGCGGGGCAACCGCGAGCGAGCACGGCGCGGCCGAACGCGCCGAAGGTCTATCCCCGCGTGCGCGGGGCAACCCACTGACGTCTCGCCCGCCTCGATCGTGCGCAGGGTCTATCCCCGCGTGCGCGGGGCAACCCGAGTTTTTCCCGGTCCGGTCGCCGACCCTGAAGGTCTATCCCCGCGTGCGCGGGGCAACCCGCGGCGGCCTGCGCTTCGAGCGCGCCGGAAAGGGTCTATCCCCGCGTGCGCGGGGCAACCTGCCACTGCCGCGCGCGCCGTACGCATCCCCCAGGTCTATCCCCGCGTGCGCGGGGCAACCATGTCGAGAACCTCTGTAACCCCTTCCCCGATCGGTCTATCCCCGCGTGCGCGGGGCAACCATGGCTAAGCGGCCGCGATTTCTGCCACTACGAGGTCTATCCCCGCGTGCGCGGGGCAACCACCATCGCGAGCGCGACTCAGCTCACGAAAAAGGGTCTATCCCCGCGTGCGCGGGGCAACCCCGAATGGCAGCCCCGCGTCAGTCTTGATCTTGGGTCTATCCCCGCGTGCGCGGGGCAACCATCACCTTGTTTTTCCCGGCCGGTGCGGCTGCAGGTCTATCCCCGCGTGCGCGGGGCAACCACTTGACCTTGGACCGTGGAGCCGGCATCGACCGGTCTATCCCCGCGTGCGCGGGGCAACCTTGGCGAGTTCGATCAGCCGGTCCATCTTTGAGGGTCTATCCCCGCGTGCGCGGGGCAACCACGCCGTTGGCTGACGGCCCTGCGCTCGACAGAGGTCTATCCCCGCGTGCGCGGGGCAACCTCTGTGGTATTCGCCACCGACGCGATCAGCGCGGGTCTATCCCCGCGTGCGCGGGGCAACCGAACAACGGCGCCATCGTGCCGTACTGATCGTCGGTCTATCCCCGCGTGCGCGGGGCAACCTCGATCAGCCGTGGTGGTTTCTTCACAACCTCAGGTCTATCCCCGCGTGCGCGGGGCAACCCGATCGATACCCTCAATGGCTACGAGCAATCCCGGTCTATCCCCGCGTGCGCGGGGCAACCACAGCCAGAGCTTTTGCTCTTTTTTCAGACAAAGGTCTATCCCCGCGTGCGCGGGGCAACCTAAGAAGCTGTCATTCGGCCGGGTGAGATGAAAGGTCTATCCCCGCGTGCGCGGGGCAACCACAGCCAGAGCTTTTGCTCTTTTTTGAGACAAAGGTCTATCCCCGCGTGCGCGGGGCAACCCCAAACGTAGTCGCGTTCGCGCTGTTGGTGCCCGGTCTATCCCCGCGTGCGCGGGGCAACCGGCGTTGTTCACCGGGTCGTTGCAGACCAACGGGGTCTATCCCCGCGTGCGCGGGGCAACCCCGGGTCCGCTCGAGCAGGACCTCAACGCGAACGGTCTATCCCCGCGTGCGCGGGGCAACCGTCTGCCGCCATATCCTGCGACCAGGCCGCGGAGGTCTATCCCCGCGTGCGCGGGGCAACCCCGAAATCGCCGCCCTGCGGCGAGCGCTGAAGCGGTCTATCCCCGCGTGCGCGGGGCAACCGGCGCTCTGCTCGACGAGCTGCGCTCACTGGGGGGTCTATCCCCGCGTGCGCGGGGCAACCCGCTAAAGCTCCAGACTCGCGAAGTGGTCAAGGGGTCTATCCCCGCGTGCGCGGGGCAACCCGCCTGCCGCTCGCCCACTTCCCACTCACTCGCGGTCTATCCCCGCGTGCGCGGGGCAACCTGGATGACCTGTACCTGTAGCTCTTCTGTAACCGGTCTATCCCCGCGTGCGCGGGGCAACCGGCGGCCGCGAGCGTGAGGCATCCGGTGAGCACGGTCTATCCCCGCGTGCGCGGGGCAACCTGCGTCAGCGTCTGATTACGGTAGGCCATCGAGGGTCTATCCCCGCGTGCGCGGGGCAACCCCCAGGAGCTCGCGCGGCGACATCCCCGCGCCAGGTCTATCCCCGCGTGCGCGGGGCAACCATTCTAGTCGGGTACTTGCTGTTGTAGTGCTGGCGGTCTATCCCCGCGTGCGCGGGGCAACCCCACCCGATACAACTCTTCAAACGGATCACTCAGGTCTATCCCCGCGTGCGCGGGGCAACCCTTGACGCATCTCATCTGCCGGGCTGCGATGGAGGTCTATCCCCGCGTGCGCGGGGCAACCTCGATCTGTGACGCGATACCGCCGGGTCGGAAAGGTCTATCCCCGCGTGCGCGGGGCAACCGCCAGCTGATCCTCGCTCGACAGCCCCTGTAGCGGTCTATCCCCGCGTGCGCGGGGCAACCTTGCCCCACGGCTCGATGAGGTTGACGAACATCGGTCTATCCCCGCGTGCGCGGGGCAACCTCGATGAGAGGCTTCGGTACGTCCTGCAGATCGGGTCTATCCCCGCGTGCGCGGGGCAACCGAGATGGACTCTGGCGCTGTGGACAGGGATGCGGGTCTATCCCCGCGTGCGCGGGGCAACCACAGCCAGAGCTTTCGCTATTTCTTCGTACAGAGGTCTATCCCCGCGTGCGCGGGGCAACCTGGATGACCTGTACCTGTAGCTCTTCTGTAACCGGTCTATCCCCGCGTGCGCGGGGCAACCCCTAGCCGCCTCAGGCGGCGCCCTGATCGAGGAGGTCTATCCCCGCGTGCGCGGGGCAACCGCGGTCTTGAGCCGCGCACCGATGATGTCGTACGGTCTATCCCCGCGTGCGCGGGGCAACCATACAGCCGATCGCCGAAAAGTGGGGCCCGACGGGTCTATCCCCGCGTGCGCGGGGCAACCTTGATGGTCTGCGCGATGATCGTCTCGGTCAAGGGTCTATCCCCGCGTGCGCGGGGCAACCAGTCAGCCACAGTGGCACGTCTGGCACCACTACGGTCTATCCCCGCGTGCGCGGGGCAACCCCGAAGGTCGTCGCGTTGGCGCTATTCGTACCCGGTCTATCCCCGCGTGCGCGGGGCAACCCATGACCTGGGCGACCGGCGATCCGCCCAGGAGGGTCTATCCCCGCGTGCGCGGGGCAACCTCGACCGAATCCGCCGTCACGGCGCCTAGCGAAGGTCTATCCCCGCGTGCGCGGGGCAACCCAACGTAGGACCTATCGGATGCACGAACGGCAAGGTCTATCCCCGCGTGCGCGGGGCAACCTTGACCACTCAGTCGCAGCAGACTGACCTGGAGGGTCTATCCCCGCGTGCGCGGGGCAACCACTTGACCCTGAACCGCGGAGCCGGAGTCGACCGGTCTATCCCCGCGTGCGCGGGGCAACCACAATCACGCGCGCCCAAGTCCAGACCCCTAAAGGTCTATCCCCGCGTGCGCGGGGCAACCCCCGATACATCCTCGATGCGATGCTGTCTTGACGGTCTATCCCCGCGTGCGCGGGGCAACCTTCCCCAGACTCCCCATCCGCCGTGCCGCTGCCGGTCTATCCCCGCGTGCGCGGGGCAACCCACATGAACTAGAAGTATCGATGAGCCTCGACAGGTCTATCCCCGCGTGCGCGGGGCAACCACTGGGCATTGGATCGTATGCGAGAAGGAATAGGGTCTATCCCCGCGTGCGCGGGGCAACCAGCGTGAGGTGCTCGAGCGAGCAGCCCGATTGAGGTCTATCCCCGCGTGCGCGGGGCAACCTCAATTGCTTGGTCGCGGCCTGCTGATTCACCAGGTCTATCCCCGCGTGCGCGGGGCAACCTCTTGCGACGCATTCCATCACCCAGATGCGTCTCGAGTTCTATTAACTTGTCAAAGACCAGCAGTCAAGTATTGCTGACCGACTGGGGATGATCGGTTAGCGATCTGTTGACCGGCTAATCGTCCTCGGGCTGCAAGTCGCGCTTGCGGGCCAGAAAGACCTCGTTGCATTCGTGCAGTTCGTAGGGTGGCGAACCAAGCACCTTGATCCGCTGACCGCCGGGCGCGAGCGGCTCGAGCCAGGTCATCACGATGCCTGCGCCGCCCAGTTCGCCGAACCAATCTTCGAGGACCGCCCAGACGCGTTCGCGAACGGCGCGATTCATCTTGGGCGCGGTATAGACGCCGGGGGCGATTTCGAGCATGCAGGAGGCGAGGAAGCCGCGAAAGCGCGCGGCGACGTCACGCGTCACTACTACTGTCATCGGCGAAGAGTTCCTTGATCTTGTCGATCATCTTGGCCACGAGGTGCTGTTTACGAAAGGTGCGGCCGGCCAGTTTGCGGGTTACGGATTCGAGGGTCACAAAGCCCGGCGCGCGATGGCGCTCGAACTCGCGCACCGCGCCGAAGGCGACCGGCAGAGTCACCGAGTCGCGATAGAGGTCGGCGATATCGAGGCAGAAGGAGATGCCGGAGGCCTCATGGATAAAGCCGATCTGCGGGATGGCGCCGGCGATCGCGGTGGCGACCATGGCGGCGGCCTCGACCGCCGTGGCGGCATGGTTGATGGCCTGATTGGGCCGATCGTCGGCTTCGGGATTGGCGCGGTCGTAGCGGCGGCCGTCCCATTTGACCCCGTACTGGCGGGTCAGCAGACGATAGGTTTCGCGCATGCGGGCGCCCTCGATACCGCGGAGCGTGTCAAGATCGGAATCGGGCAGGACCTCGCCGAGGCGCCATGCGTACATGCGCCTGACGCAGCGCATGCGCTGGCCGGGATCGGCCCAGGAGCGGATTTGGCGGCGGGCGAGCGCGGAATCGTCGGGGCCGAAGGGCATGCTGGCATAGAGCCGGACGCCGCCGTCGCCGGTGAAGAGGATGCCTGTTCCATGGCGCGCCGCGATGCGCATCGCGTCATGGCTGACAGTGACCCCCGGACCGAGGACGAAGCACGAGACGGTCTGGAAGGGAATGAGGTATTCGCCGGGCGGGAGCGAATCATCGCCGCCGGCGACAAAGCGCAGCGTGCCGTCCTCGACCAGCAGGTTGCCTCGTCCGAGCCACATCAGGCCATGGCGATCGACCTGCGGGATACGGGCGGTTTCGAGACCAAGGCGGCCTTTGAGCATGGGGACGATCTCCCTGGGTTAAGCGGCCGGCTAATGGCTCAGCATGAGCATGCCGAAGCCGAACGCGCGATGGCGGCCGAGCCCGCGGCGGATCAGTGCGGCAAAAGCCTCGGCCGAAGCGACCTCGAGCACACCCGCGAGGGTGGCGTCGGGACGCTCGCATCGTGTGAGGCGCGAATCGGCGCCGGAACGATCGCGGCCGGCGAGCCGCTGGCGCTGAAAGCGCACGAGCCGCGCCTCCTGCATCCGGGCGGCGCCGCCGCGTGCGAGTTCCGCCGCGAGCCAGGTGCGATAGACCGCCTGGCGATCGACGAACGTATCCGCTCCGGCCCGCAAGCATCGATGGATAAACGCATCGACTTCGCGGGGCTGTTCGCCGGCCGAGCGTCCGCTGATACGGACGATCGGGCAGACGCGGGTCTCGAAACGATAGAGCGCGCCGGCGCGCCATCCGAGCGGCATCGGCTTGGAACAGATCGATTCGAGATCGACGGCGGCGGTGGCAAGCGGATCGGCGAGCGCCCGGGCGCGATCGACGAGTTCGCGATGGCCGCTCGATGCGTAGCCGAAGAGCGTCAGCCGCCGGGCGCGATCGTCGCGGGTGACGAAGGGCCGCGGCGCGGCGTCGCCGAAGAGGGCGGCGAGCGCGGCGTGGAGGATATAGCCGCCGTCGGCGACGCGGAGGTTGAGGCCGGTGCGATCGGCGAAGCGCATCAGCGCGAGCTGATCGAACTCGGCGCGGAGCATGAACAGTGGCGCGTCAGACATCGATGGAATCCTCCGTGATAAAGCGGCGGCCGACGTGGATTTGGTTGGTCCAGTCGCGGTCGTCGGTGAGCGGGAGCGCATTGGGGACGTGCGGTCCTTCGGCGGGAAACCAGGCCTGGAAGCGGTGGTTCGCGCCGGCACGTTGCGAGCGCGGCGCACGGATCAGCGCGTCGCGCAGGTCGAGCGCCGCGAAACGCGCGAGGAAAATCGGTTCGGCCGGCAGACAGGGTTTGCGTCCGATGAAAAGCGGACGGGCCGGCGCGCGCAGCGCCGCTTCGAGCCGTGCCGCGTCGGGATCGGCGTCGGGCGGCGCGAGTGCGAGCGCGACGGTGTACACCGCGTCGGCGAGATAATCGCGATAGCGGATATGAGTCCCGGTGCGGGTCGCCCCGGCGCCGGCGCGTCCCTGGACAATTCCGCGCGTAGTCCATCCGCGTTGCAGGAACGGCTGCGACAGATCGACGGTCTGGAAGTCGCTCAGCAATTGGCCCGGGCGATCGCAGCGGACCGCGTAAGCGATCCGTTCCTGAATGGCCTGAAGCGCGGCGGCGTCGCGATGGTCGTAACCGAGCGCGTTGCCGAGCATCCCGGCGAGCATCGAGCGTGCCGGGAACGCCCGGATGACGCCGTTACTGTCGATGACGACGCCGCCGAAGGAGACCAGCGGCGCGTCGAAGCGCATGATGAGTGCGTCGATCATTCGGAATCCTCCACGCGCGCGGCGGCCCATTGGGCGAGTTCGGCGAGCGAGGACGCGCGTTCGCCGTCGTTGAGGACGGGCGCGAGGCGTTCCGCCTGGCCGAGCGCGATCGCGTTGCGGGCGGTGCGGTCGTAAAAGCGATCGAGTTGGCCGAGATGCGCTGCCAGCGCGTCGTAGGCGTTGACGAGCGGGTCGGGCTCGAGCCGCACGGGATTGAGAAAAGCGTTGGCGAGGGTGCGCGGCTGGGCGCTTGCCGCCTCGACAATCATCAGGTCGGCGTAGGCGTGCGGGGCGGTCGAACCGAGCTTGGCGCCGGGCGTGACGGTCGCGATCAGATGGACCATGCGGCGGGTGACTTCGGCCGCGAGCGCGCGATCGTCGCCGAGATTGCGGATCAGGCCGTGCAGGTCGATCGCGACGTAGCCATAGAAGAGGCCGCTGGTAAGTTCGGATGAATTGATATGGCCGCTGCCGAGGCCGCCCTCGGGGCTGTCTTTCAAAATATCGTCAACGGCTGAGAAGTAATCGCTTTCGGATTGTTCGCCGTGGACGGTGAAGGCGTGGGCGACATGAATGGCGGCATCGACGCGGGCCAGAATGTCGCCGGTGACCATCCGGCCGAACATCGCGGCGTCGAGTCCGGCGCCGAGTTTGAGGGCACGGAGATTATCGATCCGATCGCGGGTGAAGTGCTTCTTCACCGCGTCGGCGGCGCCTTTGGAATCCTTGACGAGGCCGCAGATCGTCCGCGCCTCGGCGCGCAGAAAATTCAATTCCGGGTGGCCCAGTACGGTGACCTGGTTGGACTGGACGCCTGGCGCAGCGGCGTCGCCGTCTTCAGCCAGTTTTTTCTTTTCGGCCTTGGCCTTGGCGCTTTCGCCCAGCGCGAGTGCCATCACGGCCTCGGTGACGGCGTGGGCGAGGGCCGGGTCGAGACTGTCCTCCTCGACCAAGGGGCGATAGACGTGACGATCGAAACTCAGGCGCGAGCGGACCGAGGTTTGGCCGTCGGCGCAGTTCTTGAGCGCCTCGGCGTCGTCGGCGGTGCGCCAGTGGCGTTTGAGGCATTGCGAGGAGATTCGGGTGCGGACGGCGCCGCCGAACGGAATGCGCTTGGCGAGGCCGGCGTCATCGCGATTGAGCAGCGCGGCCGGGTATGAGGTCAGCGAATGGATCTGGATAAAGCGGTGCGAGGCCATCAGTCGTTCTCCCTGGGTTTGCGTTCGTTGAGAAAGATCACGGCGTAATAATCGTTGGCGATGGTTTGGCGGACGGCCTGTTCATGCGGCTGGCCGGCGCTCAACACGAGCCGCGCGACGCCAGTCAGATCGACGGGAGCGGCGGCGGTGGCGAGCTGATGCGTCACGGCGCGCACCTGGTCGAAGAGCGGATCGCCGCTTGCGCGCAGGAGTTTATTGCGGCGCATCTCAGAGACGCCGGCTTCGGCCAGCGCGGTGCCGAAGCGCCGGCCCGAGTTGTGAAAATCGTTGAGCCTGGCGATCGCGCGCAAGATGACGGCCCATCGGCGCAGCGCGTCGTCGCGCGCGGGACCGCCGCCGGGCAGCTCCGCGGGGTCGAGACGGGTGACCACGATGCGCCAGAAGGCGGCTCCGCCCGGGTCGTCGGGTGTGAGCCGCCTGAGCTCGGCAAGGTCGCCAGGCGGGGCCTCGGCGAGTTCGGCGGCGATTCGTCCGACGAGCGACGCCAGCGAGGCAGTCTCAGTTGTTTGAAGGTTCATCGGCTCCTCCTTGTTCGATGAATGCACCAGCGGCGGCGCGCATCCGATGCGCGGCGCCATTGAAGACGCGATCAGCGGCGGCGTGGGCGCGAAAGACGCGCGCGGCCGGAATCGGGGCGGACTGTTTGGCGTTGGCGAGGGCGGCGCGGGCGAAGGCGAGCAATTGTTCGAGCCATTTGATGCGGGCGGCCTCGAAGCTCAGTTCGACGTCGGCGAACAGTTCGGCGAAGAAGACGCGATCGATCTCGCGGTCGAATGGTTTGACGAATGCGTCAAGCCGCGGATCGCGGAAATTGAGTTTATCGGGGCCGCCCTGAAGCAGCGCGGCTAGCGCCGGCCGGAGCGCCTTCGCGGCGACGTCTTTGATTTCGGCCAGCCGCTGTTTTGAAAACTCGCCGAGCTGGCGGCGGCCGTCCTCGGTAGCGAGGCGCAGGCGCGCCTTGGGCGGGACCGGGATAAAGCGCTCGTAGTAGCCGTCGGTTTTGCCCTGACCGCGAACAAAAACGTGACCGGCAAGGAGCGGTTCGTCGCCGTCGCCGGGTCGCGGGATACTGGCGGGGCTCGGCCGGAATTCGTCGCCGAAAATAACCCGTTGAACCAATTGATAGCTAAGATCGCCCGCAGTCAAGGCAGCGCCGTCCACGGCTTTGATCGGCGTCCAGGGGTCGCCAAGATTGCCCTTTTGTTCCTTGGCCGCGATCCGCGTGACCTTGGTGGTGGTCCATCGTGCGACGATCCGGCCGCGATCTTCGCGCAACCGGATACGGCGGCAGATTTCGATGAAGAACGGATCAAGCTCGGTAATTCCGAGCTGTTGGGCGCCGTCCCACGGCTCGAGCCAGAGCAAGGTGCGGCCGGTTTCGGGATCGAAGCTATGGTCCGCGGCGATTTTGCCGCGCCCCGCGAGCAGCAGACTGGCGTCGCGGACGAAGCGCGTTGACCATCCGAGATCGTGTGCGGCGGCGAACGCGGGCCGATTGCTGACGCCGCCGTTCATGCGCGCGATGCCGTAATTATCGCGTCCGCTGAATCCCTGCATCGTCTGGAGTGCGACCAGCGCGTAGAGCCAATGCTCCGGGCGCGGCGCGGCGATCCGTTCCATCTTAACGTCGTGATTTTTGGCCGTTTCGAGCAGATCGATCGCGTCGGGTGTCGCGGTCGCGTTGTCATCGTGCCAGTTCGCGAGTGAACCTTCGGGAACCGGCGGCTGCATGAAGGCGGGCGCGCTCAGGTCCGGCACGATCAAACACCACGGCTCATCGCGGCCGTCGGTGAGCGCGCGCAGGGCCTCGACCCATTGTGCCGGGTCGCGCAGCGCCGTCACGTCCGAGGCGCCCGCGCGAAACGCCGCGATCGCGCCGAGCTGAACCAGAAATGCGTGCCAGGCGTGAAATTGATACGGCTGCAGCGCGGCGAATTCGACCGGTTCGCCGCTCGCGAGCGCGGCGAAAGCCTCCGGGAGCGTCCGGGGCGCGAGCGTGCCGCCGCCGCATCCGGTCGCGCTGAGCATCGGCTCGGTCAGAAGATTGTGCAGTGGATCAGGCATCGGCAAGGTCCTCCTCGGGGTTCGATGGGGTTTCGGCGGGGCGCAAGCCCAGCCGGTCATAGATAAAGGCGCGGTCGGCGAAGTTGAAACGGATTGCGCCGGCTTTGGCGATAATGTTTTCGGGCTTCGCGTTGGCGGGCGCGCCCTGCGCGAACCATCCGGGCAGGGTCAGGCGGTGGATCGGCGGGCCGAACGGGCCGGAAATCGGATTGGTAAATTCGACGACACGATCGTCTTCGCCAAGTCGAGCGGAGATGCGAGCCTCCAGCGACGGCGGGAAGCGGCAATCAGGAAAGGGCTCGTCGCGATTGACGCAATTGAGTCCGGCGAGTCCTTTGGCGGCGATCGTTTGGCCATCCATGTGACGGGCGTGTTTCTTCCACGGATCGCCCATCGCGCCGGCAATCGCCTTGAGCGCGTCGGGATGGGTTACGGCTTCGACGAGGCGGCGGTTCATCGCCGGGATTTCGAGCGTGGGCGCGGCCTCGAGCGCCCGCCAGGTCGCTTCGAGCACGCGCAAATCCTCGTACACCGTGCCGAAGCCGTGATCGCCGCGGGCCGCGCCGCTACGGCCGATAAGGGGGGTCAAATCGCGATCGGCCGGGATCAGGACGATCACGCGCGCGGCGCGAAACGGCTCGGGACGTTCGCGGCGATGGCGATGGAGACGCCCGATGCGCTGGAGCATCACGTCGATCGGACAGAGATCGGTAAGCATCAGGTCGGCGTCGATATCGAGGCTCTGCTGGACGGTCTGCGTGGCGGCGAGTACGCATGGCGCGGCTGAATTTTTGTCGAAACGCTCTTCCAAACGACGATCAAGTAGAGCGCGATCTTCGCGGGCGAAGCGGGCATGATGAGGCGCCGGCCGCTCGTTGAGCGAGAACAGAAGATCGGCCGCGCGGCGCGCGCCGGCGATCCGCTCGAGCGCAAGCTGCGTGGCCACGCAGTCGCGGACGGTGTTGCGCACGATCAGCACGCGCGCGCCATCCGTCGCCGCGCCGATCGCCCGCGCCGCGACGGCGGTGAAATCGCCGGCGATGGGCGCCAGCTCGACGGTCACGATTCTCGGTTGCGATTCGCTCATCAGCGGCTCGCGGACAGTATCGTTCCGACCACTGACAACGGTTGTCAGGCTTGGATATGGGAGCTGTTCGGCCTCGGCGAGCGGAGGCGGCTTGCGCGCGGACCGCTCCCTCAACGAGGTCAGCGCGGTCGCCGCGCGCGATCCGAGCGTCGCCGACAAGAGCATCGCATGGCCGCCGGCGGCAAGATGGAAGCGCAGGACCTCGCGCAAGATTGTCGCCATGTAGGAATCCGAGGCATGCACCTCGTCCACCACCAGGAACTGGCGCAGGAGTGACGTCGCGCGCAGATGAGAGTGCGAAACCATCAGCGCGGAGAGCAGCGCCTGATCGACGGTGCCGACGCTGATCGCGCCGGCGAGATACCGTTTCGGATGCTCCCCGGCCCATCGGCGAAAACGCCAGCGCGCCGCTTCGTCGTCCGGGTAGAGCGTCTCGAAAGGCGCCATGCGGCGGGCGTCGGGTGCGTCGTCGAGCAAGAGATAGCCGGGCACGGCGAGCGTCACCGGCGGACGCGCGGACGCGTCGGGAAAGGCGCGCTCGATCGCGTTGGCGATTCGCCGATGCATCTGCACGGCGGCGGTCCGCGTCGGCAGGGCGAAATACATCCCGTCGACGAGGCCGGCTTCGAACAGCCGGAAAAATCGCACCAGCGCGGCCTCCGTCTTACCCGAACCGGTTTCACTTTCGAGGATGGCGAGGCCGCCGCCTGAAGCTAACGGTAGTTCGAGCATCCGGCGCTGAGCCAGATTCAGTTTGTCCAGACCGAAGATCTCGGGGAACTCGCGCGGTTTCGCCTGATATGCGGCGCGCGCGGCGGCTGAATCCAGGCCGATTCGATCGAGAACCATATGCGCCAGATGGCGGGCGAAGCCGATACGCTCGGGATCGCCCGCTTCGCTATAGCGGAAGACCGTGCGGTCCGAGCCGATCCAGTCGGCCAGCGTCACCAAGCCCCAGACGGCGTGCGGGAATTGGGTTTGCGACGGCAGGGGCTGCGCGCCGAGAGTGAAAGCATCGGGAAACCACTGGCGAATCTTGTCGGCGAGCCGGGCGATTCCTGCAAATGGATCGCGGCCGTCGGGTCCGGCCTGCCATAATTCGCGATTCGGATTGCCGCCAACTTCGACCGGCCGGCCGTGATGAGCGATCGCGGCGATCAGCAATTCGACGCCCGATTCGTCGCCGGCCCACGACCGGATCTCATCGAGCGGCATGCTCGAGCGGAGCTGTTTCTGCTCCGCGTTCGAATTCGGGCCGAACAGCGCAAGTATCGGCTGGACATGGCCGCAACGAGGCTGGCGGTCCGGGTCGGCTTTGTTCTGAAAGCCGAGGTTGAATTTTCCGGCGTCATGGAAGGCCGCAAGCGCCGACAGGCGTTGGATATCGGATTCGATCAGGTCGGCGCGCTCACCGAGTGCCGCCAGTCGTTTGCGGATCAATGTGAGCCGCAGCAGCGCGTCGCATACCGCGGCTACGTCGGCGCAATGATCGATCAGCGGATGCCATTCGACGCCCGCATCGTTCGCTGCCAGCTTGCCCCAGAAATCAGTTGGAAACCCTTTCATCGATATGGTCTCTCCCTTGCCATGGGTAGCTCATAGCTTTCGCGAACCGCGCCCGCGAACACTGCGAAGGGAAGTCCAAACGGCGGCGCGCGCTTGACCGCCCTCGCGGACCCGAATATCCACTTTGTAGGCCCGGTGCGCCGGATCGATGGTCGCAGGGGTGGAGTTTGGACCACATCGTTCGCAGCAGGAGGTATTTTTTAGATGGTTAAAGTTGGCGACCAGGCTCCGGATTTCCCCGTGATGACGCACGAGGGAACTCCGCTTTCGCTTTCGAGCCTGCGCGGAAGTAAAGTTTTGATCTGGTTCTTTCCCGAGGCCGACACCCCTGGCTGAACCGTCGAAGGTCGCGGGTTCCGCGACCAGCAAAGCTACTTCGACGACAATAAAATCGTGGTCCTCGGCGCCAGCTTCAATTCGGTCGAGCAGAACGCCGCGTTTGCGAAAAAGTTCGGCTTCGGCTTCAAGCTGCTCTGCGACACCGACCGCAAGCTCGCGACCGCGCTCGGCGCATCGAGCGATCCCAACGCGCGGCGGCCCCAGCGAATGAGTTTTCTGATCGACGAGCACGGCAAGATCGCGCGCGTGTACGACAAGGTCGATCCGCGCGACCATCCGGCGCAGGTCCTCGCCGACGTGGTGAGCGCTTAGTGGTGAGCGCTTAGATGTAGTGGGCGCTTAGATGTAATTGCGCAAAGATTATTTCCGCGCGCGGGAGCCGGGAATATGCGAGCGATAGTGGTCGGAGCTGGCATCGGCGGATTGACGGCCGCCCTGACCCTCGAACGGGCCGGAATCGACGCCCGGCTTTTCGAGCAGGCGCCTTTTCTGCGCGAGGTCGGCGCCGGTATCCAGATAAGCCCCAACGCAACGCGCATCCTGCATCGCCTGGGGCTGGCCGATCCGCTGCAAACATACGGCGTGCGGCCGCTCGCCACCGTATTCCGCCGCTGGGAGGACGGCCGCGTACTCGCGCGCCACGCCCTCGCCGATGAATGCGAAAGAGTATTCGGCGCGCCCTACTATCATTTTCATCGCGCCGAACTGCTCGATATTCTCGCGGCCGCCGTGCCCAACGGCGTGCTCCACCTCGACCATCGATGCGTCGATGTGGCGCAGTATCCCGATCGCGTCGTCGCAACGTTCCACAACGGCTTAACGGTCGAGGGCGACGTTTTGATCGGCGCCGACGGAATCCATTCGGAAGTGCGGCGCGCGATTTTCGGACCCGAGTCGCCGCGCTTCTCGGGATGTATCGCGTATCGCGGATTGGTGCCGGCCCAGAGACTTGCGCATCTGGCAGTCGAGCGCTCCGGATTTGCCTGGTGGGGACCGGATCGCCATTTCGTCCATTACTTTGTCGGCCGCGGCGCGCGCTACATGAACTTCGTTGCGATTGCGCCCGCCGATGACTGGCGCACCGAATCGTGGACGACGAAAGGAGAGGTCAAAGACGCGCTGACCGAATATGAAGGGTGGCATCCGCAGGTGCGCGAAATCATCGGTTCAGCCGATACGATCAATAAATGGGCGCTCTACGATCGCGACATGATGCCGCGTTGGACCATGGGGCGAGTCGCGCTGATAGGCGATGCGGCGCACGCGATGCTGCCCTTTATGGCGCAGGGCGCCGTCCAGTCGATCGAAGACGCGGCTGTGATCGCGAGATGCCTCGCCGACGGCGACTCCGCCGATGTCAACGCCGCATTGCGGCGCTACGAAGAGATAAGGAAGCCGCGCGCCACCCGATGCCAGGCGGGTTCACGGTCAAATAAAGATTTTTTTCATCTGCATGACGGCGAGGCGCAACTCAAACGCGACGCCGACATTGCTCACGCGAGCAATCTTCCATCATCCCAAAGCGCGTGGCTTTACGGCCACGACGCCGAGGCGGAGTTCGCACCGCGGCGCCATCCGTGACTCACGCGCTCCGTCGCGCGGTGGAAAACAAACCTTCTTTCGATTCATAATGAATGGAGAGCCATCTGCGCGACGCTGGTCCGCGCATTGGCGCTCGCGAACAAGCAGAGGCGCGAGCGCCGGTTCCCGGAGGAATGCCTGTCCGATGAGCGGTCAAGAGGAAATCTGGACTGAAGCCGAGCGAACCCTCGGACGCGGCAAGCCGTTCGCGCTCGCCACGGTCATCGGCGTGCGCGGCTCGACCCCGCGCGAGGTCGGCGCCAAGATGATTGTTCGTGACGACGGCCAGTTCGGCACGATCGGCGGTGGATGCGGCGAGGCCGAGGTCTTTCGCAAGGCGCGCCTGATGCTCGACGAAGGCGGAACGGGCCGCCTGGCCGAGGTCGACCTGACCGGCGACTTCGACCAGGAACAGGTGGGAGTATGCGGCGGAATCATGGATGTCCTGATCGATCTGTGGTCGCCGAAGTCGGACCTGCCAGTCGCGCATCGCCTCGCCGAGGCGTCGCGCGGCAACCGGCCCACCGCACTCCTGACGCGAATCGATCAGTCGTTGGGCGGTGAGTCGCGAATCGCCGCGCACGCGGTGCTCGATGCTGATGAACCGATCGCGCCGCCCGGATTCGGAGAACTGAGCGGTCAGGCGCTCGCCAGGGTCGTGGCGCTAACCGCCAACGCGGAGCCCGCATTGCTTCGGGTCGATTCGGACGGCCGCCTGACGCCTGTGACGCGTGTCGATGAAACTGCGGCACCATGCGTCTTTCTCGATCCTGTCAGCGGTGCGCAGCGCCTTATCATAATCGGCGCCGGCCATATCGCTCAGCCGCTGGCCGAAATGGGTTCGATGCTCGGATTCCACGTAACCGTGATCGACGATCGTGCCGCGTTCGCCAACCGCGAGCGCTTTCCGACCGCCGACGAGGTCATCGCGCGCCCCTTCGCCGCGGCACTCGAATCGCTCAAGCTCGATCGCCATTGCTACCTGGTCGCGGTCACTCGCGGCCATTCCTATGATCAGGAGGCAGTTCGTATCGCGCTCAAACGCGCCAACGGTGCTTTTATCGGGATGATCGGTTCGCGCCGCCGAGCCCGCGCCACGCTCGAGCGGCTTGGCGAGGAAGGTATCCCAGCCGAACTGCTCGACGGGGTCCATGCGCCGCTCGGACTCGATATCGGCGCCGAGACGCCTTCCGAGATCGCGCTTTCGATTATGGCCGAGATTCTGCGCGAACGGCGCACGGGCGCTCGCGATCAGGCCAACCTGGGCGTCAAGCTCGGCCGCCTGAAGCGTTCGCCATAAGCTCAAGATGACCGCTCGCGCCCCAATCGTTGAGGGAATCCTGCTCGCCGCTGGTGAGTCACGGCGAATGGGCTATCCGAAGCCGCTCCTTCGTCTTGGCGATCGCACCTTCGTCGAAGCTATCGTTATCGCGATGCTTGAAGTCCTGCCTCGAGTAGTAGTGGTAATTGGCGCCCACGCCGACCGCGTGCGTCCGGCAATTCCGTCCGACTCCCGAATCTCCGTGGTCTTCAATCCCAACTTCGAGCGCGGCCAGTTGTCCTCGATCAAAACGGGCCTTGGCGCGCTGCGAGACCCTGACGCCGCCGCCCTGATCCATCTCTCGGACCATCCGACGGTCCTCCCGGCGACCTTCCGCGCCATACTCGATGAACATGCTCAAGCCGGCAAGCCGATTGTCGTGGCTCGCTACCATGGGCGCCGGGGCCATCCGGTATTCTTTGCGAGGGCGCTGTTCAAAGAATTGCTCGACGCGCCCGAGGATCGAGGCGCCAGGGCCGTCGTCGATGCCGATCCCGGGCGGGTGGCTTACGCGAGCGTCGATGATCCGGGTGTCGTGCTTGACTTGGATACCCCCGATGACCTCGAGCGGGCTGGACTTGCGCGTCCGCCGGAACCGCTCGCGGCTGGCGATGCGGCGAGACATAATGATCGATGACAACTGGATGTAAGGGGATGTAACGGGTGAACACGCGCGTCGTATGACGTTTCGAGGTATGCGGAGGACGGGTTTGTCATGGCCACTCTGTTTCCATTGAGAAGGCCCGCGCAGGTGGCTGAGGAGAGGTCCGACCAGGAGCTCGTAGGGGAGGTTCTGGGTGGACAGGCGGCCAGCTTTGGCGATTTGACGTCGCGCTATCGCGTTCGAATCGAACGGACCTGCCAGCGGTTCTTTGCCGACTCCGAGATGGTGCGCGACCTCGTTCAGGACGCGTTTATCCACGCCTTTACGGGTCTTTCGAGCTATCGGCCGGAAGTCCCGTTCGCGGCATGGCTGCGGGCAATCGCCGTGAATCTCTGCTATGACGAGTTGCGGCGGCGCCGGCGGCGGCCTGAGGATTTGGTTGCCGACTTCACGGTCCATGAGAAAGGATGGTTGCAACTGGTCAATACCGCGACCCCGGAAGAGATCGTGGAGGCGGCCGAAGAGATGAACGAGGCCAGGCGGTTTGCCGGGCGCCTACTCGATACGCTTAAGCCGGATGACCGGACGGTTTTGACGCTGCAAAATGGTGAGGAACTCAGCGTCAGTGAAATTGCCGAGATTATGGGTTGGAGCGAAGCCAAGGTGAAGATCCGCGCATTCCGGGCGCGCCAGGCACTGCGGCGCTATGCGGCCCGGCTGGTCGCTTCACCTCAGCATAGAGCGGGAAAATGAACTGCTTCGAGGCCAGAAGAGATTTTGCGGGACTGTGGCGGCGCACGTTGGACGGAGAGCGCCGTCAGGGTCTGACGACGCATCTCAGCGGATGCGCCAAGTGCGACCGTGCATTTCGGATTTTCGCCCTCTCAGCGCCGATGTTGAATGCGAATGGGGGGCGGCCGGCGGCGTCGGTCTCGCGAACCGGCGGCGGCCACGCTTCGGCGCGCTCGGCCGCGGTGATGCGGCGCGCGACGCTCTATCGGCTTCCTCGGCGCCAGTCGCGGCTGAAGCGGCTTGGAGCGGGGATGTCGGCGGTTGCGGTGGCCGCGATGGTCGCGTACCTGGCGGCGGCGCGGCCGCGTCAATCGATGGACGATGCGTTCGGTTCGTATTACTCGACCGTAGATATGTACGGGCAGGAGATGCCCGCAATTCCCAACGATCTTGCCGGCTAACTTCAACTGGACCGGATACGCGCTGGTGGCGGCGGTCGCCGTGCTGATCGGCTTCGCCGTAAGCTCGCTGGCCTACCGTTTCCATCTGCTCATCGTTCCGGATGCGCCGGTGATTCAGCGCATGGTTCAGGAACTCAATCTAACGCCGGCGCAGCACGATCAGATACAGGACATCATGGAATCGACCTGGTCGCGGATGATCGATTTGCGCCGCGACTTCGAGCATCGGCGGCGCGCGGAAATGCTCGAGGCATACGCAAATATCCGAAAGCTGCTGAATCCTTCTCAGCAGGTGATCTTCGATCGGGATTTTCCGGTGCCGCAACTTCCTCCGCTTCGTACGGTCCAGCGCGGACGGGCGCCGGCCGCGCAATCCTCGGCATGGCCGTCACCTGCGACTCAGGCGAACTCGGGACCGCCGCCAACCACCGCTTCCCGATCTGAATCGACGGCGCCGTAACGGCCGCGCGACTTACGTCCAACAGTCCAGGATTCGCAATCGTTGGCGTCGCTACATCGCGCCCATCTGAGCGAGAGCCTTTTGCGCTTCGGCGGCGGCGTCGGGATTTTTGGTGGTATCGCGGGCGGCCTGCTGCAGATAGTTGGTCGCGTCGGCGCGGTCGCCCTGCTGAGCCAGAATTTCCCCGATTCTGAGCGCCGCGAATGACGACGTCGGATCGAGCTGAAACGCCTTGCGATAGTAGGGCAACGCGTCCGAGGTTTTGGGCGGATCGTAGGACATGAAGGCTTCGCCGATGTTCAGGTAGGCGGTCGCGTTGTTAGGCTCGACCTTCAGGAGCTTCTGGTAGACCTGGACCACCTTGTCGAATTGGGAGCGCGAATTGTAATAGAGCGCGAGGTAGACGTAGGCCTGTTCGAGCGCCGGGTCGAGATCGGTTGCCTGCCAAAGCAGTTTGACGGCCTGGTCGCTGTCGGTCATGTTGATAGCCGTCTGGACCATCGAGTTGGCCTTGGCGGCGTTGGGATCGTCGGCGCGCGCCGCTAGCGGCATCGCGAGGGCGAATGTGATCAGAATCAAAGCGGATAGTCTCGTTATCATGTGCGCGCTGACATCAAGCCTGTCGCTGCGGCGACCAATCGGGATCGTGGCACGCTGAATTGCGTGTTGCAAAGCCGGGAGCCCGACGCCGGCCCTTACGGCGCGCGGCATCTCTGGCGGAAGGGCTGACGGAATCCTCGACGAATGCAAACTCGTTCCTTCTCCGGCGACGGTATCATACTCAACTGTGTCGATTATGGCACCGCGGGCAAGCCGCCGATGCTGCTGGTGCACGGCGGCTCCGCTCACGCGCGATGGTGGGATTTTGTCGCGCAGGCCTTCACCGATCGCTTTCACGTTCTCGCGCTCGACCAGCGCGGCCATGGCGACAGCCCGTGGACGGCGCAATGGGCCTACGGCGGACGCCATTACGTCGCCGACCTCAAGGCGATAATCGACAACTGGGGCTTGGGCGCTCCGGTGCTCGTCGGCCATTCGATGGGCGGGTACAACGTGATGGCCTACGCGGTCGATAACAGCGCTTCGCTTCGCGCGCTGATCGTAGCTGACGGGCCGACCGACTATCCCCATGAAAAGCTCGGACCGCTGCGCAAGATCGCCGCGCGCCCTGGATCGGTTTACGACTCGCTCGCCGAGGCGGTTGCGAACTTCAAGCTTTTGCCGCGCGACACGCTTGCCACGCCCGAGGTCCTGCGCCATATCGGAATGCTCAGCTTCCGCCAGCGCGAGGACGGCAAATGGGTGCACAAGATGGATCGCCGCACCTCGCTGCGCGAGGCCCATGCGATTACCGATCGCCTCGGGGAGATCGTCTGCCCGACGCTGATCGTAAAGCCCGAAAAGAGTCCGGTGATGAATGCCGAATACGGGCGCAAGATGGCGGCCAGAATCCCGCACGGCCGCTTCGTCGAGGTCGCCCCTTCGAGCCATCACGTGCTGCTCGACAATCCCACCGGGCTCATCGCGGCGATGGAGGAGTTTCTCGCGGAAATCTGATGAGTGATCCCGCCAGCCGATTCACACACGGCGCGCCGCGCCTCCACTACCTCGAATGGCGCGCCGGGCGCACGCCCGCGCTGATCGCTCTCCACGGAAACTCCGCCAACGCATGGTGGTGGCGTCCGATTGCGGAGGCGCTCGGCGACGGCGGCCCGCGGTTGATTGCGCTCGACCAGCGCGGCCACGGCGACAGCGAATGGGTCCGTCCGCCCGCCTACGCTCCGAGTCACTATGCGGCCGACCTCGACCGCCTGATCGCCGACCTTGCGATCGATCGCCCGATCATCGTTGGCCACAGCATGGGCGGAATGAGCGCGCTCGCGTTCGGCGTCGAATATCCGCGCCGCGCCGCCGCGATCGTCGTAATCGATTCGGCGATCACGTCGACCGACCGGCGCAACCGCTTTCTGCGCCGCCTTCAGTCGCTTCCGGTGGTGAACTATCCCGACCTCGAGACCGCGCTTGCGAGATTCCGCCTGATGCCGCGCGAGGGCGACATCGCGCCGCAAATGCTTGCCGAGATCGCGCGGCGGAGCCTGGCATCGGCGGCCGACGGGCGATGGTCGATGAAGTTCGATCGCGAAAGCTTCTTCGGCAGCGACGGCATAGATGTCGCCGCCGCGATCGCGCGGGTCGAGGTTCCCATGCTGCTGATTCGCGCCGCCCAGAGCCGGATCATGATGGCCGAGGCGGCCGAGCGCGCGGTTGCGTCGAATCCGAAGGCGCGCCTGGTAACGATTCCCAACGCGCATCATCATGTGATCCTCGAGCGGCCCGCCGAAGTCGCCGCCGCCCTGGTTCATTTTATCGGGCGCCTCGCCGCTCCCGCCTGAGTCTCGAGCGGTCTGCGACAACCCGTCTTCCGCTCTGACACGCGAAACCGCCGCGGACGCTGCTGCGTATGGAGAAATGAGCGCAAATGCTGCAATTATGCCAATAGCTGAAGACACGATTTGAATAATCCTGAAACCTGCCGGGGACACAGAACTATGGAGCAAATGACAGGGCCGTTAATCGAGCGGCTGGCGCGACTCGAGGGCGAGCAGGCGCGGCTGCATCGCGCGAACCGGCGGCTGCGCATCACGATGGGCGCGCTGTTCGCCATCGCCGGCGCGCTCGTGCTGATGGCGCAGGCGAGCCCGGATCAGACCCAAACCGTCGTGGCGCAGCAGTTCGTGCTGCGCGACAGCGGCGGCAACGTGCGCGGCGCCATCGGCGTCCTGCCCGACGGCTCTGTGGGCTTCAACCTGGCCGACAAGAAAGGTCAGACGCGGGTCACAGTTGATTTGGCCGACAACGGCTCGCCCGGCGTTGACCTCTACGATCAGAGCGGCAAGCTCCGGGCGACATTCGCCCTGGGCCCGTCCGGCACGCCCGGACTCGGCCTCTACGATGCGAGCGGCAAATTGCGCACGAGCCTCGACGTTCCCGCCCCTGAGACCCCCGGACTGGCCTTCTATCATGCCACTGGCAAACCAGCCTGGGGCGCGCCGTAGCGGACATTCACCAAGGGCCTGTTATGAAACCTAAATTTTCCGCCGTGCCACGCCTTATCCGCTCGGCACTGATATTTATCTTCGCGTGCTGCTGTCTTGAAGGATGCTTCGGATTCGGGGGACCGCGCTATCCGGCATACGGCAATCCGGGCTACGGCTATGCTCCGTATTCCTACGGATTTCCCGGCTATTTCGGAGGCTACAGTCCGATGTTCGGCGAACATCACGAATGGGAGGAGCATCATCAGTTTGGACATAATCAGCAGTTCTGGCATGGGCCGATTGGAGGGGGACGCGGCGGCGATGGCGGACACTTCGGCGGTGGCGAAGGCGGCCATGGCGGCGGCGGACACTTCGGTGGTGGCGAAGGCGGCCACGGCGGTGGCGGCGGTCACCACTAAGCTGCGCCTGTGCTAACGTCACCTGGCGCACCTCCGCCGCCAGGGCGGTGCGCACGGAGAGTTGGCGATGCCGGAGATCAAAGAGACTATCTACGCGCCCGAACTCGAAGGCGGCGAATGGATTCAGGGCGGCCCGGTAACTATCCACGCCGCGCGCGGCCACTCGGCCGTTCTGATCGACTTCTGGGATTACACTTGCGTCAATTGTATCCGGACGCTCCCTTATGTCGCGCAATGGAATAGCCGCTACCGTGACACAGGCCTCGTCACGATCGGCGTCCATGCGCCCGAGTTTTCCTTCGCGCGCGATCGCTCGAACGTTCTCGCCGCGATAAAATCTTTCGGCCTCGAATATCCAGTCGTTCTCGACAATGGCTATACGATCTGGCGCGCATTCTCGAACCGCTACTGGCCCGCCAAATACCTGATCGATAAGAACGGCCGGATTCGCTATTACCACTTCGGCGAGGGTGGATATCAGGAAAGCGAGCGCGCGATCCAGCATGCCCTCCTCGACCTGAATCCCGCGCTCGAATTGCCTCCTCCGCTCGCGCCAATCCGCGAAAGCGACAATCCGGGCGCGCTATGCTATCGCGTCACGCCGGAACTTTATCTCGGCCATGCGCGCGGCCAGTTCGGAAATCCCGGCGGCGTCGTGAATGATCGCCCGCACGATTACCTCGATCCGGGCCGCCACGCCGAGGGCGCAGCCTATCTCGGCGGCCGATGGACCGTGGGACAGGAGAGTGCTGCCACCGCCGCTCCCGATGCTTCACTGGCGCTCCGCTATACCGGCATGGACGTGAACCTGGTGATGGCGCCGCCGCCGGGCGCCGCCGCGCGCGTCGAGATCACGCTCGGCTCCGATCAGCGCCCCGGCGCCGACGTCAAAGCCGAAAACGGCGGCGCATTCATCACGGTCGATCGCCCGCGGATGTATAGCCTGGTCGCGAACGAATCGGTGATTCCCGGCATGCTGAAACTCACCGCGCGCGGCGCCGGTCTCAGTGTATTCGCATTCACCTTCGTCTCATGCGTAGTCAACTGAGTCGCTCGGAACATCTGACTATTTGAAGGAGAATCCCGATGGCGAATGAACCCCGCCTTGCGACCAACGCCGAGATTGAAGCGGCGGCCCGGATGATTGTCGCCGCCGAATATCCGATCGCGCTGACCGGCGCCGGCATGTCGGTCGAAAGCGGCATTCCGCCGTTCCGCGGTCCGGGCGGCCTGTGGACCAAGTATGGCGAGCCCCCGATGAACGGCTACCAGATTTTTCTGGCCGATCCGAAAAAGGGCTGGGAGGATCGTATCCGCCGCCAGGACGACGAACTCTTCGCGCCGCTCAAGGTCGCCAAGCCAAACGCCGGCCATACCGCGATGGCCGAGCTGGAGCAGATGGGCGTGCTGCGTTTCGTCATCACCCAGAACGTCGACGACCTCCATCGCCAGGCCGGCCATCAGGCGCTCGCCGAAATCCACGGCAACTGGAAGCTCGTGCGATGCCTCGAATGCGGCCGCCGCTTCAAGTCTGAAGAGATCAGGCTCGACACCCTGCCGCCGCCGTGTCCGCGATGCGCCGGGATGCTCAAGGCCGACACCGTCTCGTTTGGCGAGCCGATTCCGGCCGACGTGCTGCGCCAATGTGCCGAGCACGCGGCGCACGCCGATCTGGTGATTCTGGGCGGCACTTCGGCGACCGTCTATCCGGCGGCCGGCTTCGCGCTCGAAGTGAAAGAACGCGGCGGCAAGCTTATCGAGGTCAACCTTTACGAATCCGAGATCACGCCGCTGTGCGACGCGAGTCTCCGCGGCGGCGCCGCCAATGTGATGCCGCGCCTGGTCGCCGCGATCTCCGAAATCCGCCGCGCGCGCCTCTCGTGACGAGGCCCCGCCCCGCGCGGAACTGAACTGCTCGGCATCGGCTGCGCTTGACGGATTCGCTCCGCTGTTGCTACTCGGAGATCACATGTTGGCCGAGCCTCCGGCGTTTCGCATCGGTCGCCGCGCGGCCCCTTGACGATTGAAACTCGCGACCGGCACTGTGCCGGCGTGAAAAATCAGGAAGAGGAGAGTGCCATGGAAACGGGCCGTCTTATCTCCGCCGATTCGCATTTCGTCGAACCGCCTACGATGTGGGCCGAGCGCCTTGACAATCGCTTTCGCGATCGCGCCCCGCACACCATCAAAAACCTCAAGGGCCGCGAGGGCGAGTTCTTCGTCTGCGAAAACATTCTGCCGATGTCGGTCGCGGGCTTCTTCGGCGCCGGCGTTCCTGCTGCCGAACTGGCCGAGCACAACAAGCGCGGCTTCGATGCGGCGCCCAAGAGCGTGTGGGACGCGGCCTATCGAATCAAAGACCAGGATCGCGACGGCGTCGAAGCGGAGGTCATCTACACCTCGATGGGCATGCCGCTCTTCGGCCTCGACGACGCCGAACTGCGCGCCGCCTGCTTTCGCGCCTTCAACGATTGGGCCGCCGAATATTGCAGCTACGATCTCAAACGCCTCATCCCGCTTGGGCTGATTACGCTCGAGGATATCCCGGGCGCGGTCACCGAGTTGACCCGGATCGCGAAACAGGGGATGCGCGGCGCGATGATCTGGGCCGAACCGCCCGACGATCGCCCCTACAGCCATCCCGACTACGAGCCGTTCTGGGCCGCGGCGCAGGAACTCAACATGCCGCTCTCGCTCCATATCCTGACCGGCCGCAAGGGCACCGGCACGGGACCGAGTATCGGCAAGGAATTTCTGCTGTCACTCGCGACCTTGCACCATCAGATCGAACGCTCGCTCGCGGTGATGGTCTTGGGCGGCGTGTTCGAGAAATTTCCCGGCCTGCGAATTGTCTCAGCGGAAAACGACGTCGGATGGATGGCTTACTTCCTGTACCGGCTCGACACCGTACAGCATCGGCTCGGACCGGCTAATGGACTGAGTCTTCCGATGCGCGCGAGTGACTATGTGAAGCGCAACGTCTACGCGACCTTTATCGCCGATCCGGTATTCGTCAATCTGCTCGACAGCTTTGGCCCGGACAATGTGATGTGGTCGTCTGACTATCCGCATACCGCGGCGACCTTCCCGCGCTCGCAGGAGATCGTGAGCAAGCGGCTGGGATCGTTGAACGGCGATCAGTTGCGCAAGATCGTCCACGACACCGCTGCGCGCGTCTACGGCCTGGCCTGACCCGGAGTCCGCGCTGGTCGAGGGAGGAGCATGCGCCGCCCTTCCTCGATCAGCTCCCGAATTGAGGCTTTGCCGAGCATTAGTCCTTTGCGCAGCTCCCTTATCCGGGCGACGGCGTCGGCCGGATCGTCGAGGGCGGGCCGAACCGGCACAAGCCGCGCAATTGGCGTCCCATGCCTGGTGATCGTAATCTCTTCGCCTCTTTCGACGCGGCCGATCAGGGCTGATAGATGAGTCTTCGCGTCGAAGAGGCCAACCGTGTTTTTGGCGCTACCCATAAACTAGTATTAAACTAGTCGATCTGTCTGTCAAGTAAGGATCGGTCACGATCATGCCCCGGGATGGCCGGGCGGAAGCACCCGCAACAGCAACATCCCGCCGCTGCCGTCGAGTTCGGTCGGATTACTCGTCAGCACGACTTTGAAGCGCGCGCGGACCTGCGCGGGCAGCGCGTCGAAGGCTTCGCGCCATCCAACCAGGTACTCCGGAAGCGGACCGCCCCAGATTGAAACCACCGGAATCGTACGCCTGCTGTAGTAGGCGAAGTCGTAATCGAGCGCGCCCATGTAGCCGAGGCTCGAGTCTCCGACCGTCCACGCGACCTCGGTGGTGAAGTCCTTCAGGGTCAGCGTCCGCGCGATCGCCGGCACCACGTAAAGATTCACCGCGAGCGTGATCGCGATCATCCCGATTGCGATCGCGCCGCATAGTCGATTGACGGCCGGATCGGCGCGAAGCGCGACGGCTCCCGACAGCGCGAGCGCTATCAGGACTGCGATCGCGACAATCGGATGCGCTCCGAGCGCCATGCGCAGTTGATCCGCAAGTGCGGCAGTCCGGATTCCACACCAGCCGAGGATCGCCGCGCCCGCCCTCGGCGAAAACACCAGCACCACTGTCGCCAGCGCGCCGGCCGATGCGCCCGCCATGAAGCATCCGCCGACGCCCCGGCTGATAACACGAAGCACGGCCGAGATTCGCGACGGTTCGCGCGCCGCGTCGATCAGGTAAATCGCGATAATCGTCGCGAGCGCCGGGTAGAGCGCGAGCAGATAGACCCCGCGCTTGCTCTGCGGCAGGTTGTAAAAAATCAGGACCGTCGTGAACCAGATCAGGAAGTAGCGCAGCCGCGGTTCGAGCGGACGCGGGCGGCGTATCGCCTGAATCGCCGCGATCGGAATCATCAGCGACCACGGCATGAAGCCGGCGAGCAACGCCAGCTCCATGTAGTAGAACGGATGGGCATGCGGCGCGTGATAGGCGTGGCTGTGCAGGAAGCGAAAGAGATTCTCGGCGAGAATCTGCTTGCGCACGAAGGGCATCCCGCCGACCAACGTCGCCGCGAGGTACCATCCGCCGGCCGTCAGGAACACCAGGGCCGCTCCTTCCCACAACCGAAGCTCGCGGATCACCGACCATCGCCGCTCGACCGCGATCCAGACGATTGCGGCGAGGCCAGGCAGTATCGCGCCGACCGGCCCCTTCGACAGAATCGCCGCCGCAATCGCAGCGTAGAGAATCATCCGGCGCCGCGTGAGTCCTTCGGCTATCGCGATGAACTCGAAGAACGCGATCTCCATGAAAAACGTCAGCGTGACGTCGACCCGCGCGCCGCTGCCGGCCTGCAGAAGCTGAATCGAGGTTCCGAAGATGTTCGCGGCGAGGAACGCGGTCTGATCGTCAAACAGGCGCCGCA
>VFSW01000216.1_pt1 | contig 80700 bp, 79 predicted proteins | sample 5358111 | NCBI WGS metagenome assembly VFSW01 (sample SAMN11554181, study PRJNA540505) | mine drainage metagenome | isolation source: sediment from site ElyBrook_90M | place: USA: Ely Copper Mine, Vershire, VT | collected 2017
GGCCGCCGACGTGTATTTGCGGACGCACACAGCCGATGCCGGCATAGGCAGCCACAGACTCGGCCCGGGACCCGGCCCTAAACGGGCCCCGACCCCCGGGACTCGGCCACAAACGGGACCCGGCCCCTGGGACTCGGGTCGAACTCAACCCTGCGCGGCCGGGTCGAGCGTGGCCGCTACTGGCTCCACTCCGTCGGCGTTCGATCCCAGCGGTGCCTGCGGAGCTGGGCGATCAGCTCGGGCGGGAGCGGGCCGGCGGCGGAAGCGGCCACGTTGGCCTCCACGTTCACGGTCTTGCGCATGCCCGGGATCACCGTGCTCACGTCCGGGTTGGAGAGGATGAACCGCAGCGCCAGGTCGGCCATGGTGCAACCGGCCGGGATCAGCGGCCGCAGCGCCTCGGCATGGGCGACCGACGCCTCCAGGTTCTCGGGCACGAAATAGGTCGCGCGCCAGTCGCCTTCCGGCCAGGTCGTGTGGATTGTCAGAGAGCCGGTCAGGGAGCCCTCGTCGAAGGGGACACGGGCGATGACCGCCACGCCGTTCTTGCGGCAGGCCGGGAAGAGCTCGTCTTCGGGCGCCTGGTCGAAGATGTTGTAGATGACCTGGACGGCATCCACGAGACCCGACTCCACGGCCTTCACGCCGTTCCACGGCTCCCAGCGATTGAGGCTGATGCCGAACGCGCGGATCGAGCCTTCGCGCTTGAGCTCGGAGACGGTCTGCTGGAGCTCGCCAGACGCCAGCCAGTCGTCCTCCCAGACGTGGAGCTGGAGAAGATCGATCGTGTCGACCCCCAGGTTGCCGCGGCTGATGTCGACGTACTGTCGGACGTAGGAGCGTGGAAAGACCTCGCGAAGCGGAACCCCGCGCCTGCTGGGCCACTGCCGGTTCTTGGGCGGAACCTTGGTCGCGCCGTAGATCCGCTCGGCGGTGTGCCGGGCGTCGAGCATGCCGAGGAGCTGCTCGCTGTGGCCGTCGCCGTAGGCCTGGGCGGTGTCGAAGAAGTTGACGCCCCTGGAGAGGGCAAGCTCCAGCGAGGCGAAGGATTCGCGGTCTTCCGAGCCGGTCCAGCCCCCCATTCCCCACATGCCGTAGCCGATCTCGCTGACCTGCCAGCCGATCCTGCCGAACCTCCTATGTCGCATCTGCCCTCGTCCTCCCGCTCTCGCCCGTCCCTGGCGACCCGCATCGCCTGATGTCGAATCGTAAGGGGCGGACCCGCCGAATGTAGACCGAGACCACCCCATGAGCCAGTCCGATTGCCTCTCCCATTCGGGCCCATGGGACCTCGCGCCCCCATCCGCTCGACCCGGCGCGGAGACATACTTGAGTATCCGAGCCGGCGGCCTGGCCGTCGAGCGTCAAGCCCTCTGAGATTCCCTGGGGAAGCCGATGTCCGAATGGATCTACTTCCTGCACGTCCCCCGCGAGAACTTCGCGGCCACGATGACGGAGGATGAGGAACGCGTCTGGAGCGAGCATTTCGAACGGCTCAAGAAACTCTTCAGCCGCGGAATCCTGGTCCTGGCCGGCCCCACGCTCGGCCGGGTCAATGACGGGCTGGTGATCTTCGAGGCACCGGACGAGGAGGCGGCGCGGCGGATCATGGAGGCGGATCCGGCCATAGTCGCCGGTTACGCGAACGGAGAGCTCAGGCAGATCCGCGTCTCGCTCCTGCGCGGACGGCACTGAAGAGTCGAGGCCGCCGAACCGACCGCTAACGTGCGCGAACGCACGTTAGCCGGGCTCGTGAGCGGCGGATCGGTCGGAGGGGCGGCCTCCCGAACGGCAGACCGGACCATTGTGCTGCCACGACTCTGTAACGAAATGGCGCCTGCTCCGTTCCACCACGCAGACGCCCAAGTGGCGCGTCCCACTCGAAAGGCAGAACCGTGAGCCTTCGTCGACGGTTGGCAAGTCCCACCGAATTGGTCCCCCGACGGGCACTGGCCGGCCTGGGCGGCGCCCTCGTCCTGCTGACCCTTGCGGTCACTGCGGTCCTCGCCGCGGGCGTGCCCGCGTCACACGCGGACTCCACTCCCGGCGCGAGCGGGACGGCCGCGGCGACCGCGAGCGACAGGAGCGTCGGCGCGACGGTCGAGCCGAGTGAGGAGCCATCGGCACAGACCAGCGGCAAGCCCGAGGACGAACCGACCGCCGGCTCTTCCCAGGCCACCGGCGACGATCTCGTCGCCGCCTGCAACGCTCTTCACGGCAATGCCGCGGCCGCGATCGACAAGACCGTGACCGATCGGCTCACTGAGGGCTCGACGAAGCACAACCCGGCGTCGTCGAACGCGCCGGTGTTGCCTCCGGGTCTCGAAAAGGTCCACGAGCGACTGGAGGCGTGCCAGAGCCTGCTGCCCAAGGCCACCGAGGAGCCGACCGCTTCACCGTCTGCGACGGCCTCCGAGTCGGCCGAGCCTTCGGAGCCGGCTGAACCGACGCCGGTGATCGTCCGGCCGACGACGACACCAACCACCCACGATCAGCCCGGCAACTCTGATGGCCACGGCCGTGGCACGGGTCGGGGTCACTGAGGTAGCAGGACGTGGGCACCGCGTACGAGGTCTCGGCCATGGTGACGAGCGGTGCCCACGTCAAACCCGCTCGGCGGGAACGCTGGAGCGGCCAACTTGCCGCTCCGGGCCGCCGGGCCGATGATCGCCTCTCGCCGGAACCGCGGATCGAGCGATCGCCGTCCGGCTTGAGTGGACCCCGCCGCTGGAAAGAGGAATGGCCGAAGAGGAGATCGACGAGCTCGTGGAGCGCGCCCGGCACGGGGACACGGCCGCTTGTGCGGCCCTCTACGACGTATACGCCCCTCGCGTCTACCGCTTCTTCCGCTTCCGCGTCTCCTCGCCGGAGACGGCCGAGGATCTCATGCAGCGGGTCTTCCTCAAGATGGTAGAGACCCTGCCCGGCTACGAGCCACGCGGCGTGCCCTTCGGTGCGTGGCTCTTCCGCGTGGCCCGGAACGCCTGGATCGACGAGAGCCGCAGCCACCGCGCGACCGTCTCGATCGACCGCCTCGAGACCCAGCCCGCCGATGGCGGCGATCCCCACGACTACGCCGCCGCGTCGATCGACAGCGCCCTCATCCGCCGGGCCGTGGCGGCTCTTCCCGCGGATCAGCGCGAAGTGATCGCCTGCCGCTTCTTCGCCGGACTCACCCCGCGCGAGACGGGCCTGCTGATGGGCCGCACCGAGGGCTCGGTCCGGGTCCTCCAGCATCGAGCTCTGGCTTCGCTGCGCCGGCTCATGCCGGGGATGGGTGGCGCGCTCGCGGTCGACATGGGAGTGAGCCGGCGATGAGACTGCCACTGCCGCTTCTGCCTCTCCGCTCCCGCCGCGATCGGTCTGCCGGAGGCGCGGCCACGGTTCCAGGTTCCTGGGCGGATGCGGATTCGCGCCCCGAGGACGCCGCCATGGTGGATCTGCTCGAGAGATTCGCCGCCGGTCCCCTCTCCCCCGACGCCGACACGCTGGCCCGGGGCCGTTCTGTGACGATCGCGGCCGCCGAGAGGCAAACGTGGTCGGAACCCTCCGGATCCAGGTCACGGCTTCGGGCGGGCTCGCCGAGCTTCACGTTCGGGCGCGGCCGCTCGCGGCGGCCCAAGCTGTTCGCGGCCCTGGCTGCCGTCGCCATCCTGCTGATGGCCACCGTCGGCGTTGCCGCCGAGAGCGGGCCGGGCCAGCCGTTCTACCACCTCAAGCTCAATGTCGAGGCGATCGGCTTGCCCGCCGCGGGTTCGAGCCAGCGCGCGCAGGTCGACCTCTCCCGGGCTCAGGCTCGCCTGGACGAGATAGCAGGCAAGGCGAAGGGCAGCGACTGGAAGGCGGCCGCCGACGCGGCCGACGCCTACGCCCAGGTCGTGGCGTCGATGTCCACTCCAGCCCCTGGCGCGGCGGGCGCAGCGTACCGGGCCACGCTCCAGCGGCAGCTCGCGCTCCTCGAGAGCCTCCGGGCGATGTCGCGGGGCGATGAGTCGAAGGCGCTCGACACGGCCATCGCGCGGTTGAAGGCACTGCTGGGCGAGAACGCCGAGAGCACACCTCGGCCGTCGCCGACGGCCTGCGACACCCCCGGCCACGACCACTCGGGCAACGGCAACGGCTCGGGCAACGGGAATGGCAACGGCAACGGGAATGGCAACGGCAACGGGAATGGCAACGGCAAGGACGGCCGCACTGGAGGCGAGCAGGCCCCCCAGCCGGTTGCGACGTCATCCGGTCAGGCGGACGCCTCCGACTGCCAGACCCCCGCCCCCACGGCCGGCCCGACCTCAGGCCCCGGCGAGAGTCCGCGGGTCCCGGGCAACAACGGCTCGGGCGGACCCGGTCAGGGCGGGCAGGGCCGTTCGGACGGCTCGAGCCCGGAGCCGTCGTCCACGCCACATGGCAACTCCGGCGGCCAGCCGGACGGCACGAACGCCCCACCCGGGAACGGCCACCACGTGCCGGACAGCCCGGAACCCAGCCACTCGCCTGACTAGGCCGGCGCGCCGAGAGTCAGTCCCCAGCCGACCTATCGCGCGGGACGAGACTACTTGAGCAGTTCCTCGCGGGACAGGACGCGCACGCCCGCCGCCTCCAGGATGGCGACCGCTTTGTCCGGCTCCTCGAAGCGGAAGACGATCGCCGCCTTGCCCGCTCGGGAGGCCGCCCCGAAGTCGTACATGTATTCGACCGCGAGGCCCGCCTCGTCGATGACCCTCAGGACCGCCGCGAGGCCGCCGGGCTTGTTCTCCACCTCGACGGCGACCACGTCGGTCGTCCGGGCCACCAGGCCGGCATTTTCCAGAACCTTCCGCGCCTGCTCCGGATCGCGGACGACGAAACGCAGGACTCCGAACTGGGCCGAGTCCGCCAGGGACATGGTCATCAGGTCTATCCCGGCCGCCGCCAGAACCTCGCAGGGTTCGCGGAGCTGACCCGGCCTGTTCTCCAGGAAGAGCGAGAGCTGTTGGAGTTTCACGGTTCATCCCTCCGTGGGCGATAGCCTCGACTGAGAGCCGGCCGCGCCGCCCGGGCGGCGGTCGATGCCGGGCGTCGCGATCCGCTACATGTTCCGGAGGTCCGACACGCGCCGGGCCTTGCCCTCGCTTCGAGCGATCGACTTGGGCTGGACGAGGGTGACCTTCACCCGCAGGCCGAGGATGTTCTCGATCGAGCCTTCGAGCTTGTGCTGGAGCGCTTCGAGCTTGCGTATCTCGTCGGAGAAGACCTCGGGCGTGACTTCGACCTTGACTTCCATCTGATCGAGGCCCTTGTCCCGGGTCAGGACGATCTGGTAATGCGGCAGCGTGCCCTCGACCCGCAGCAGGGCCGTCTCGACCTGCGACGGGAAGACGTTCACGCCACGAATGATGAACATGTCGTCCGAGCGCCGGCCGATGCGTCGGATACGGCGAAGGGTTCGGCCGCAGGCGCACTGGTCGGAAACGAGAGCCGTCACGTCTCGCGTCCGGTAGCGGATCATCGGCATCGCCTGCTTGGACAGCGTCGTCAGGACGAGCTCGCCTTCGGCACCCTCGGGCAGCACCTCGCCGGTCTCGGTGTCGATGATCTCGGGATAGAAGTGGTCCTCGAAGATGTGCAGTCCGCGCTGCTCCGTGCACTCGATCCCTACTCCGGGGCCGATGATCTCGGAGAGGCCGTAGATGTCGTGGGCCCGGATGCCGCTGTCCTCCTGGATCCGCTCGCGCATCGCCTCGGACCACGGCTCGGCACCGAAGACGCCCACCCGCAGCTTCGAGAAGTCGATCTTCATCTCGCGCGCGGCTTCGATCAGATGCAGGAAGTAGCTCGGGGTGCAGCAGATCGCCGTGACGCCGAAATCCTGCATGACCATCAGCTGGCGCTCGGTGTTGCCGCCGCTGATCGGGATCACGGTCGCGCCGAGCAGCTCTGCCCCGTAGTGGGCGCCGAGCCCGCCCGTGAACAGGCCGTAGCCGTAGGCGTTCTGGATCACGTCTCCGCGATGGACTCCGCACGCCGCGAAGGAGCGGACCATCACCTCGGACCAGACGTCGAGATCGGCCTGGGTGTACGCCACGACGATCGGCTTGCCGGTCGTGCCCGATGAGGCGTGGAGCCGGACGATCTGTTCCATGGGGCTGGCGAAAAGCCCGAACGGATACGTGTCCCGGAGATCCGCCTTGACGGTGAATGGCAGCCTGGCGATGTCGGCCAGATTGGCTATGGAGGCGGGCGTGAGGCCGCGTTCGTCCATGCGGGAGCGGAACAGCGCCACGTTGTCATAGGCCCGCGTGACCACCGACTGGAGCCGCTGCAGCTGGATTGCCTCCAGCTGGGGTCGGGGCAGGAAGTCGGGTGCGCTGACCGGGTGGAAGCCGCCCGGCGGATCGTTCCACATGCTCAAGATGGCCTCCTCTTGCCGGCTCAGGCCAGTGACGGGCAGCCTCCGGCCATCTGATTGTGCCCTGCCCGACGCCGACTTGTCGGCCCGAATCGCCCGCCGGGCGGCGGTGCCATCGCCTAGCGGCCGTCCTCCGGGACCCGGCCGGCCGCGGCTCCGGATGCCACGCGCCGCCCGAGCTCGAAAGCCCGCTCGTTGACCGCGTGGAGGCGTTCCGGCAGCGCGGCCCGCATCGCCTCGAGGAACGCGTCGACCGGCAGGTCCAGGTGGCTGCTCAACGCCCCGAGCAGAGCCACGTTGAGGCTCCGCTTGTTCGGCAGATCGGCCTCGGGAATGAGGTCCGGCGCGAGGATGACACCGTCTGGTCCGAGCGACGCCCGAGTCACCTCCACCTCCGACGCGGCGAGGACTACCAGGAAATCCGCCTCGCCGCGAGGAACCATCGGCGAGAGGACACGATCCTCCGGCGCGGTCCCGAACCGCACGTCCGACGTCACGGAGCCTCCCCGCTGGCTCATGCCGTGGACCTCGGCTTTCTTGACGTCGCGACCCGCGCGCAACGCCGCGTCGGCCAGGATGTCCGAGGCCTTGATGACTCCCTGCCCGCCGAGCCCGGCGAGCACGACGTTGACGATACGGCTCATCGTCCGAATGTTACCCGGCGATCGCCCGGCCCGGCTGGGCGCCGGCGGGGCCTGCATCAATCGGTTCGCGTCGTTCACGCCTGGGAGGCGTGAGACGCAAGAATCCCCGGTGGTTTCCCCCGTTTACGCCTGGGAGGCGTACTAGCCACGTTCGCCGGTCCCTCTCGACCGCGCGGGAGCTGTTCAGCGGGTCCGCTGAGCGTGCTCGCCGTTCAGATGGACCTCCGAGCCACTCCGGTTCACCGCAAACCGCGGCTAGCACGCCCTGCAGGCGTAAACGCCAGAACCTGGCGCGGGCCGCCAGCCGCGAGCCGCCAGCCGCCAGCCGCCAGCAGCCAGCCGCCAGAAGCGAGCCGGTCAGCCGGTCAGTCGGTCGACAGAGGCAGATCGAACGCGGCCTGCTCGGGTGAAGCCGCGGCGGCGGCCCGGAGACCGGCCGCCTGCTGCTCGTACCGGCGGATGTCGGCGGCGGCGAGGATGCACGGCCGGCGGGCGACGATGACCGAAAGCCCGGGTGCAGCCAGGCGTTCGCGCAGCAGGCTCTCGAACCCGTCGGGGTCGGCGTAGGGATCGATGACGGTCACACTGTCGATGCCGATCGCAGACGCGATGCCCTCGATCGACAGCCGGGCGGTAGGCCCGTGGTCCAGGCGGCGGCCCGTGGCCGGATGCTCCTGCTGGCCCGTCATGGCCGTGGTCCCATTGTCGAGGACGATGACCACGTGGCCGGTTTCGGGCGGGTTGTAGGCCATCTCCACGAGCCCCGAGATCCCGGAGTGGACGAAGGTCGAGTCGCCGATGATCGAGACCACCCGCCGAGCCTCTTCCGGCGGCAGCGCGTGGCGCAGTCCCAGTCCCACGCCGATGGAGGCGCCCATCGCCACGCACGTGTCCATCGCCTGGTACGGCGGCAGCACTCCGAGCGAGTAGCAGCCGATGTCGCCGGCGGCGATCAGGTCGAGCTTGCGGATCGTGGCGTAGACGGTGTGATAGGGACAGGCCGGGCAAAGCTCCGGCGGCTTGCCTCGGGCCGGGGCCGGTTCCGGGGATGTGTCGCGGGCCAGGATGCGCCGGACCCGGGCCACGTCCAGCTCCCCGAACCGGTACATCTCCGCCCCGGGCTCCACGGCGATGCCGGCAGCTCGGAGCGCATCCGCGAGCACTGGGTCGCCCTCCTCGATCACGACGGTGCGATCGACGGAGGCGGCGAAGGAGCGGGCCAGGCCGAGCGGCAGCGGGTGGGTCATCCCCAGTTTGAGGAAGCTCGCCTGCGGGGCGGCCTCGACGGCGTGCAGATACGCCACTCCGGACGTGACGATGCCGGGATCCGGCCCACCACGCTCGACGCGATTGATCGGCGCGGCTTCGGCCCACGCGGCGATCTCCGCGAGCTTGGCCCGCAGCCGGCGGTGGGCCGGCCGCGCGTTGGCCGGGATCATCACCCGACCCGAAATGTCGTGCTCGAAGTGCGTCGCCGGAGCCGGCGTAGGACCCATCGCCGGCGCCGCGGAGGCGCCGTCCCCGCGACCAGCGGGCGTCACAACGGACTTGGAGTGGCAGACGCGGGTGGTCATCCGGTAGAGGACGGGCAGCTTCCACCGCTCGGATACTTCTACCGCCGTGAAGAAGAAGTCGTAAGCCTCCTGAGAATCCGACGGCTCGAGCATCGGCAGTCCCGCGGCGATCGCGTAGCGGCGGTTGTCCTGCTCGTTCTGCGACGAGGACATTCCCGGGTCGTCGGCGCTTACCACGATCAGGGCGCCGCTCACGCCCGTGTAGGCGGCCGTGAAGAGCGGATCCGCGGCCACGTTGAGCCCCACGTGCTTCATCGTCACGATCACCCGGGCGCTCGCGAAGGCTGCGCCGAGCCCAACCTCGAGGGCTACCTTCTCGTTGGGCGCCCACTGCGCCCGACCGCCCAGGGCGTCGAACGCCTCGAGGATCTCCGTCGAGGGAGTTCCGGGGTAGCCGGTTCCGAGCGAGACGCCCGCATGGAAAGCGGCGAGGGCGACTGCCTCGTCGCCGGAAAGGAGTTGTCGATCCATTCGCCCGGAGTACCTCGTGACAGTTCTGCCGCCGCCCGATCATACGAGGAAGCCCCGTGCGTTGCCGCGCGGGGCTTCTCATCAACTGCCGCGATTTGGGCGCCCCGATGCGCCCGGGCAATCCTGGGTCAGGACTTGGGGACTATGACCATCGCCGCCGCGATCGCCACGAACTTCGCCTGAGTCAGGTTGTTTCCCTGGATGCTGTAGGCGTGGGTCGTGCCCGGGTCCACGTAGACGATGAGCACGTCCGGTGGCGTGCTCAGGATGTCGAGCATGCCGGGCTTGTTGCCAAACGCAGCCGTCCCGCGAATGGCGACGTGGGGCGAGCAATCGGCTTCGCTGGTGGTGCAGAAGGCTCCTTCGGAGATCGCCAGCGTCGCTCCCCCGGGCCCCTTGTAGCTGATCGTGAGCTTGCCGCCGTTGGGCTGTTCGTACGCGGCGGTCTGCAGGTACCAGCCGGCCGGCAGGACGGCGCAATAGACGTCGAACGGAAGCTTGGAGGAAGCATCGGCGAAGAACGCCTGATGATCCGGGCTGCCCGAGCAGGCCGAGGCGGGTGAAGTGGCCGTGGGTCCGGACGACGGACTCGCGGAAGTCGATGGGGCCGGCGTGGCGCTCGACTGAGGCGTCGGCGTGGCGGCCGCGGTAGGCGTAGCCTGCGGCGACGGCGTCCCGGTTGCCTCCGGCGTCGGCGTGGCCGTGACCTCGGCCGTCGGGGTCGCCGGCGGCAGCGTGAGTGCGGGGCTGCTGCTGCAGGCCGACAGGACCAGCATCACCGCGATGAGCGAGACCCCTCGAGGCCCCCATCTCCTCGAAAACATGCTCCACCTCCCCAGAAAGCATCGACCCGAACAGGGGCCCGATGTCATGACGCCACAAGACGCCGGAATGCGCAAGTTCGTTGCGGCACGCAAAGTTGCGAATCGGTCCCTACCTGTGGACGCGGGAACGGACCGCCGGGTTCGGAGGTCGGGGGGGCAGTCGCGGTGCCGGCAGGAGGAGGGCTCGGGCCGCCGGGCGAAGTGGTGGGCGATACTGGACTCGAACCAGTGACCTCGCGGATGTGAACTTCGAGGCTTCCGTGCGGTGAGCACGATTTCGTGCTCGGACACTCCTGACATCTCTGCCAAGTCCGCCCTACCTGGCCTCTGTCAGCCCCACGAATGGTGGGAGATTGGTGGGAACCCTGCCGCTAGCGGCGAAAACCCGACCCAACTTGGGTCAACGCTTTCTGATGGATCTGCGGCGACCGCTGCCGACGCACAAGAGAGGCAGATCGAGAACCCCGGCGGGCTCTTCCCATCGGGGTTCTCGATCTCCTTGGGCCAGCATGAGGCTACCCCGTGGCATTCTCAGCATGTGGCGCCAGAAGGACAGACCCTACGAGGATGCCGCGGAGGCCACGATCCCGAACTGGACACCCCCAGTCAAAGTCATCAGGCGATTGCCGGCAACGATCAACATCCCAGCAGACATGGGCCTGCCATCGATTGTTGCCAGTTGCTCCCAAGTCTTGCCGCCATCCGCCGAACTCCACACCAGAAGGTCGGTGCCCGACGAGTCGACCGAACCCAGACCATAGAGTCGTCCCGAGAAACTCAGGATGGTGCTCATGGCCGCTGGCACGGATCGGATCACCGACCAGCTGAGACCGTCCGTCGAACCGATCAAGACATCCTTCTGCGTCTGACCGTCCCACGTCGTCGCGACGTACCCTCCGGAAACCGGCTCGATCGAGCCGAGAGTGCTCGTGACTGGGTCCGGCCTGGTTATGGGATGCCAGGAGGCTCCATCGGTGGAGAAGTACTTCACGGCTCCGTAGCCGCTGCCGTCGTAATCGGCTCCGAGGAATACCTGCGCGGCCGTATCGTTCATCACCGGAACGATCTCCCGCGGCAGACCCTTCCAGGTCATCCCGTCGACGGAGGTGAGAATCTGACCCCCACGAGAGAAAGCCAGGAAAGCGTCATTGAGGTAGGTCAGCCTGCCGACTTTGAACCCGTTCAGCACTGGCGAGGTCGGAATCTCAGTCCAACTGACGCCGTCTGTGGAACGCCAGAAGATGGCGTGTGATTCCTTGTCGCCCCAGTCGGAATAGTCCCCTGCGGCCGCGAGGAAGAAACCGCCTCCATGCGCGAGAAACGATGGTCGGAAGGGATGAGAACCCTTAACCGTCAGAATCGCGGGGTCGGGGGTTATTGACCAGCGTTTGGCGTCAGGGGATGTGCACGCCTTTCCTACGGCGTCATTCGAAGGATCGCAAATCGCGACAAACCCCCTTGGCACGGCAATGAGACCGTGCAGCGTAGGGCCATCGGAAGTGTCGGTCCAAACGAGGCCACCCGACCGCCATTGACCCGGACCTAGTTCCGAGGAAGGCGAAGGCGTCGCAATGCTGCTCGGAACCGGAGAAGCCGAGGGGGCCTGCGGACTCGGCACAGCCGACGTACTGGCATTCGTGGCCGTGGCCATCGGCGACGCCGATGGGGAAGCCTTCGAGGATGTGCAGCTGGCGACTGCGATAGCTGCACAGACCGCTGCGAGCGCGGTGATACTGGTGATTCTTGGCGCGACTCTCGACCTTTCCACGCTCTTTGAGATTCCCATGCCTTCCTCGAATCTGCACACTATAGCCAGAAAGGGCAGAGCGGCGAGGGGACATCGCCGCTCTGACTTCAGCACTAACTGATCGAGTCCCCGCCTACGACGCTCCCATCTGTCGCGTCCACGTAGTACTCGACCACGCGCACAGACTCTGCCGTACCGCCCGTGCCCTTGGCAGCCACAACCCAAGTCAAGCGCGCAGTTGAATCAGTACGCAGCTCTGTTGCGCTGGGAGCCATGGCGTTGTTGGGCAGAACCCATGTCAGAGTCGGTTCCACCATCTTGAAGGTCCCCCACGGGACCATCGCCTTCAACTGCGCGGATGCGATCGCCGTGGCATCGGCGGCTGTGAGCACCGGATCGGCCGCTGGGCCGAGATCGTGGATGACCTGGGTAACGCCCCAAGGCGGGGTGGTGGGCGATACTGGACTCGAACCAGTGACCTCGCGGATGTGAACCGCGCGCTCTAACCAACTGAGCTAATCGCCCACGAAGGGTCCAAGAGTCGAACGAGGGGCGATTATACCGGCCGCCGAAACAGGCGGCTGGCGACGGAGGCGCGCGATCGAGGCGCCGACGGCCGCGGTTGGGCTTTGCAGCGGACCGGGCAGCCGGGGCGCACGAGTTGCCGCGCGGCGAGGCGCCTATCAGACCTTGAGTCCGGGCCAGCGCTGCGAGACACCCTCCGGCGTGATGCCATCGACGACGATGAGCTTGTGACGACCCGTGGCACCCGCCACAAGGCGGACGGACGTTCGCGAGACGTCGAGTTCCTCGGCGAGCAGTCGCACCAGGGAGGCATTGGCTGCCCCGCCGACCGCCGGCGCCGCGACCCGGACTTGCAGGACACCGTCTTCGGATACTCCGTCCACCCTGTCCGCGCCCCCACGGGGCATGAGACGGACGCCAAAGCGAACGGATGCCGGCGATCTATCGGCGAAACGGCTTCTCTCCATCGGCCCGATTATCTCCGCGGGCCGCGTAGCCGCCCTGCGGCGTTTCGGGGATCGCACCTACCGGCCCGACTGCAACGGCGGCCGCTCGCCGAAGATGTCCCTGCCGACGCGGACGAGCGTGGCGCCCTCCTCGACGGCGACCGCGTAGTCGCTCGTCATGCCCATCGAGAGGCCCGGTCCAAGGCGTGGCTCGAGGCCTCGGAGCCGTTCCGACAGATCTCGCAGCCGAACGAAGGTTGGCCTCGCCTCCTCGGCCGTGGCTGCGAGGCGGCCCACGGTCATCAACCCGACCAGAGACAGGTTCGGCAGGGCTGCGATCTCCGGCAGCTCCGCCTGGAGGCGTGCCGGGTCGTAGCCTGCCTTGGCCTCGTCCCGATCCACGTTCACCTGCAGATAGACATGGAGCGGCGCCCGGCCCAGCTCGCCGGCAAGGCGATCGAGCCTGCGAGCCAGATCCAGCGAATCGACCGACTCGACAACGTCGAACAGCTCGACCGCCCTCCGAGCCTTGTTGGACTGGAGCGGGCCTACGAGGTGCCAGCTAGCCCCGGGCAGCAGAGGCACCTTGGCTTCGGCTTCCTGGACGCGGTTCTCCCCGAGAAGCGCCAGACCGGCGGCGACGGCGGCCCGGAGGCGCTCGGCCGGCACGGTCTTCGAAACGGCGAGGAGAGTGACGTCTTCAGGGTTGCGGCCGGCGCGCGCACAAGCTTCCGCGATCGTAGAGAGGGCGCGCGCCCGGGCAGCGGCGAATGCCGCCACGAGATCCTCGTACGAGACTGTCTGCGAGGCCCGGTCCAACTCCGGCCGCGTTACCCCTTGTCTTCCTGCGGCGGGCGCCGGAGGAAGCTCGGGATTTCCAGGTCCGCATCGTCGTACGTCCGGCGAGAGGGCTGGAAGTCCGGAGTGGGTCGATGCACGGTGCTCGGCTGGACCGGGACCGGCACGGGCTGCCGTTCCGGGGCTCCGGTCGGTCCGTAGGTGGTGGCGCCCCGCAGGTGGGACGGCTGGGTCTCCTGGCCGCGGAGCCGCTGGCGTTCGAACTCCTGAAGGAAGTCCGCGCCTTCGAACCGGGAAGCCTGGACGGCCACCGGAGTAGCCGAACCGGTCTCGCGACGCGACTCGCGCTTCGGCCGGCTGGCGTCGAAGCCGGTGGCGATGACCGTGATCATGACGTCGTCGCCGAGGCGCTCGTCGAAGCTGGTGCCGAAGATGATGTTCGCCTCGGGGTCCGCCACCGACCGGATCTCCTCGGCCGCTTCCGTGACCTCGAAGAGGCTCAGGTTGGCCGAGCCGGAGATATTGAACAGGATGCCCTGGGCGCCGTTGATGTTGACCTCCAGCAGCGGGCTGGCGATCGCCTGGCGCGTCGCGTCGAGGGACCGGTTGTCGCCGGCGGCGCGGCCGATGCCCATCAGCGCCGAGCCGGCGTCCTTCATGATTGCCCGGACGTCGGCGAAGTCCAGGTTGATGAGGCCGGGCACGGTGATGATGTCGCTGATGCCCTGAACGCCCTGGCGGAGGATGTCATCCACGCAGCGGAAGGCTTCCGACATGGACGTGTTCTTCTGGACGACGTCGCGCAGCCGGTCGTTGGGGATCGTGATCAGCGTGTCGACCTTGGCGCGGAGCTCTTCGGCTGCGCGCTCGGCCACGAGCTTGCGGCGCGCGCCCTCGAACGAGAACGGCTTGGTCACCACGCCGATGGTCAGTGCGCCGAGGTCTTTGGCGATCTCCGCCACGATCGGCGCGGCGCCTGAGCCCGTGCCGCCGCCGAGGCCGGCGGTGATGAAGACCATGTCAGATTCGCGGAGAGCCTCGGTGATCTTCTCCGAGTCCTCTTCCGCGGCCCGCTGGCCGATCGAAGCATCGCCGCCTGCCCCCAGGCCACGCGTGATCTTGTCGCCGATGCGGATCTTGTGAGGAGCATCGGACTGGAGCAGCGCCTGCGCGTCCGTATTGCAGGCGATGAACTCCACGCCCATCATCTCGGCGCGAATCATGCGGTTGACGGCGTTGCTGCCACCGCCGCCCACGCCAATAACACGGATAAGTGCGAAGTTCTCGGAATCGGACCGTAGCGGCATTCCCTATCCTCCGGTCACTCCGGCAGAGACCGTTGTCGTTCGGTCCGGCCCCCCCCGAGTTAGGTAGAGAAGTGGGCGCGTGACGGGGTCGGCTCGGATGGTTGGAGTATACGCCTGGTAAGGATTTCGTGGGCCATCGTCTCACACAAAAATCGCGCCTCTCACGAAGAACGTTAGAACAAGTGTTCATATTACGAGAGGCGCGCGCATAATTCCGGGCCTGCCCCGGTGGGCGGTGTGGGAACAACGTCCGAAAGTACCCTGCCGGCGAACTTCAGCCGGCCAGAAAAGCCAGGCGAACAGTCCTCTCGGAGTTGTCCGAGTTGGGGTCGAGCAGGGCGATCGATTGCCACGTTCCGAGGGTCAGCCGGCCGCCGACGACGGGGACGGTCAGCGACGGCGGAGCCACGATCGAGACTAGATGGTCGGCTCCGTGGCCGGTCGAGCCGTGGCGATGGACCCAGCGATCGTCGCGCGGCAGGAGCCGGTCCAGGGCGGTCATGAGATCCACGTCGGAGCCCGCACCGAGTTCCATCACCACCACGCCGGCAGTGGCGTGGGGCACGAAGATCGTCAGAAGCCCGTCGCCCTCGCCTTCGACGAATCTGGCGCAGGCATCGGTGATGTCGAACAGGCCCCGGCGGCTGCCGGTTCGGACGGTCAGTACTGTCGTCTTCATCGAGCTGGACTCTTGCGCGGACCGGCCGCGAGCGGAGACCGGGCGGCCCCGCGGACCGGCGGCCGGCACCGAGGCCGCACGTCTACGGGAACAGGCTCCGCAGGGCGTCGCGGACCCGAGACGGCAGGCCGTTCGCGGGCGCCGTTTCGTAGCTCGCGTACTCGCCCGCCTCGAGTCCCTTGGCGCCCCAGTAGAGCAACCCGATCGCCGTGGCGAAGGCCGGATTCATGATGTTGTCCGTCAGGCCACCGACGCCGACCGGTCCGGCGACGCGGACGGGCATGTTGAGGACTTCTCGACCAAGGGCGGCGGCGCCAGCGAGCTGGGCAGCTCCGCCGGTCAGGACGACACCCGCCGGAAGCATCCCCTCGCCCACGGATCGGATCTCGGCCCGGAGCATCTCGAAGATCTCGCGCATGCGGGCTTCGATGATCTGGCACAGCTCCAGCCGGCTGATCCGCATGCCCGCGGCCTCGCCGAGGGTCTCGACGTTGATCGCCTCGTCCTGGCCCACGTTCGAGAGGTCGCAGCTGCCGTACTGGATCTTGAGCTCCTCGGCAACCTGGAGGCTGGTCTTGAGGCCGATGGCGATGTCGTTGGTGACGTTGTTGCCGCCGACCGGAATGACGACGGTCTTGAACGGCGATCCGTCCAGGAAAAGGGCCAGGTCTATGGTGCCCGCCCCGATGTCCGCGACGGCAACTCCTAGGTCGCGCTCCGTGTCCGACAGGACGGCCTCGGCGGACGCGAGCGAGTTGGCGACGAGCTCGTCGATCTTGACGTTGGCGGCCTGGACGCACTTGGCCAGGTTGCGCACGGCCGTGCCCGCGGCGGTCACGATGTGCGTCTCGATCTCGAGCCGGACCGCGCTCATGCCGAGCGGATCCTTGACGCCCTCCTGCCCGTCCACGATGAAGCCGCGCGGCAGGACGTGGAGGACTTCTCGGTTCGACGGGATGGAGAGGGCGCGGGCGACTTCCAGGGCCCGGTTGACGTCCTCGCGGCCGACTTCGCGGGTGTGGCTGCTCACCGCGACGGCGCCGCGGGAGTTCTGGCTTTCGACGTGCTGCCCGCCGACGCCCACGAAGGCTCGATCGATCTGGTAGCCCGAAAGCCGCTCCGAATGATCCACCGCCCCGGTGATCGAGCGGACGGTCTGGTCGATGTTGACGACGACGGCCTTCTTCAGACCACTGGCCGGCACCACGCCCTTACCGACGATGGTCAGGCTGCCGTCCCGCGCCACCTCGCCGATGAGAGCGCAGACCTTGCTCGTGCCGACATCGATTCCGACGAGCACTGCTTCGCGTTCCACTCGCTCCCGTCCTCGGCTAGCCTCGAATGCGAGGTCTTGTTTCGTTGAATAGAGACGGCGCCGGCGTCGATCCCGGAGTACTGGTCAAGGCTACCCGACCCGAGGGAGGCCGGGCAACTGAACTCGCAATGCGGTGCCTCCCTGTGTCGCCCGGCCGGTTCATCGAGGGATCACCGTGTCGGAGCGATTCTCGCTCACGTCGGCGACCAGGCGGATCCAGATGATGTTGGCTTCGCCCCATTTGGCCAGGGCCGAGCGCAGATCGCGGACCTGGGAGGGGATGATCGAGGTCTTGCGAACCGTCGGGGCGTAGAAGCCGAACTCGGCGACCCAATCGGGCGGGATCGGGCTGAGAGTGAAGCCGTGGAGATCGTCGACCACGACGGCAAGGGACGCGGCCGAGCTGCCGACGTCCTGCGGCGTCAGTCCCCCCAACCGGTAGCCCGCGTCGAGGTTGACCGAATCGATCACGTCGCCAAGCCCGAGAGTCTGGTCGGCGGCCCGCCGGTCGAAAACGGTCGGCAGACTCTGCGCCTGGGGGCCGCGGCTCGCGCTGGGATCCGGCTCGGGCGGTGCGGCGAGCGAGGGCAGCAGCGACGGGTCGATGGTCGGCGAAGGCGTCGGCGTCGGGACGGGCGTTGCCCTGGCCTTGCCGGTTTTCGCCGGGGTCGGTTTGGGGGTCGGCGAAGGTGTCGGCGGCTCCGGCGTGGGTTCCGGCGTGGGAGTGGGGGTCGCCTCCGAGCCGGGGCTGCCGGAGGCGCTGCCGTTCGCCGACGTATACGGCGTGGGCGTCTCGATCACCGGCTCGGTAGGGGGCGCGACCGGCCCCGCGTTCGAGGGAATCGGATTGCCCGCCGCGTCCACCAGACCGAAGAGAACGCCGTCCTGATCCGCCACGTACCGTTCGGTGCCGATGACCCAGATGATTCTCGGGTCCCGCTCGGTCAGACGGACCACCACGGTCGACGGCAGGCGAACCTCGACGGTGGCCGTATCGACCGCGGGCAGCCGGGACAACTCGGCCGCGGCGCGATCGGTCTGGATGCGGAAGACGTTCGGCGGCGAATCCAGACCCAGGATCGACTTGATGATGCCCCCGCCGGTGAAACGGGCTCCGTGGATCTCGACGGTCGAGACCTCGAAGCCCGGAGCGAGGACGACGCCGGCGGTCGCCACGCCGAAGACTATGGTCGCGAGCAGCCCGAATGTCTGGACGAACCTGAGTCGCGGCACGGGCCGCCGCGGGCCCGACTTGCGCTGGACCTGCGAGGAATAGGGGCGGATCGGCCGGTACCGGTGCACGTCAGCGAGGCAGGTCTGAGGTGGCGAGCCGGTGCCGGACACGCCCGGCGTGGCGTTCGACGGCCAGAGCCACGATGCGCTCGCAGACGGCCTCGAACCCGCCCAGCTCCCTGGACGCCAGCTGCGGGAAGAGGCTGATCGGCGTGAAGCCCGGGATGGTGTTGATCTCGCTCAGGTACAGCTGACCGGCGTCCAGGAGGAAGTCCACGCGGGCGAAGCCCTCGCAGCCTATGGCCCGGTAGGCGTCCAGCGCCATCTCCCGGATGCTGCCGGCCAGCGCGGCGTCGATACGTGCCTCGGTGAGCGTTTCCGAGACGCCGGCGGTGTATTTGGCGACATAGTCGTAGAACTCGCGGCCGGGCAGCACTTCCCCCGGACCGAAGGCCTGGAGCTCGTCCGGGTCGTTGCCGATCACCGCTACTTCGAGCTCGCGCGGCCTGTTCAGATATCGCTCGACGACTACGAGGGTGTCGAAGCGGAAGGCCTCGTCGAGGGCCCGGCTTCGTTCGGACGCGGAATGGGCGATGGTCATTCCCACCGACGAGCCCATCCGGGCCGGCTTGACCATGAGGCGGCTCGAGCCGATCTGCTGGGTGAATGCCTCGATGTCGAGCAGCACCCTCTGGCGGTCTTGCGCCCAGCGCGCCGCAGTCACCTCGACCCAATCGACGACGGTCAGACCCAGGCCCCGGGTCAGGCGTTTGAACAGCGCCTTGTCCATGCCGACGGAGCTGGCCGCCACTCCCGCGCCGGCGAACGGCAGCTCGTACGACTCGAGCATCGCCTGGATGGTGCCGTCTTCGCCGAAGGGCCCGTGCAGCGCCGGAAAGACGATCGGCAGCGGATCGCGCGAGGCCAGCTCCTCGAGTGCCCGCGCCGCGGTGGCGAGGCCCGTCGCGCCGACCGAGGGCGGGTCGTCGAAGGAGCCCGGTTCGGGCCGGCCGATCGAAGCCGCGGCCGGCATGTTCCACCAGCCGCCGCACAGGTCGATGTAGACGCGATCGACCCGATGGCCCGCCCGGGCCAGGGCGTCGGCGATCGCCCAGCCGGAAACCACCGAAACGTCGTGCTCGGCCGAGGGGCCGCCGAGCAGGACGACCACGTCCTCCGGAGTCGACCGGCCGCTCGGATAGTCGCTGTTGGTCATTTCGCCTCCTCCGACCAGCCGGACCAGTCTCCGACGAACTCGACCTCGAAGACGAGCCGGACGCCGAACCGAGCCTCGACCGTGCCTCGAACCTTCTCCGCCAGGCTCCGGACGTCCGCGGCGGTCGCGGTTCCGGCGTTGACGATGAAGTTCGCGTGCCTGGGGCTGACCATCGCTCCGCCCTCTCGAGCGCCTTTCAGGCCGGCCGCGTCGATGAGACGGCCCGCGGAATCGCCTTCCGGGTTCCTGAAGATGCTACCGGCACTGGGCTGTGTCAGGGGCTGGTGTTCGCGCCGCCACCGGCGGATCTCGTCGAGGCGAGCGCCGATGGCCTCGGGCGCGAGGGACGAAAGGCGGAAGGTGGCCGACAGGACGACGTCGCTCGCATCGCCGTGGGACCGCTTCAGACGGCTGTCTCGATACGAGAGGCCGAGCTCCGCCGGCGGAACCGTGACCACGTCGCCGTCGGACCGAAGCAGCTCGGCTGATTCGATGACAGTGGCGATGTCGCTCCCGTGCGCCCCGGCGTTTGCCCAAACGGCCCCGCCAACGGACCCGGGAATGGCAAGCCCGAACTCCAGGCCGCTCAGCCCGGCGCTCCCCGCGACGGTGGCGGCCTTTGCCAGCGGGGTCCCGGCGGCGGCGATGAGCCGCTCGCCCTCGATTCGCACGTCCGTGGCGTGGTTGACCACGACCATGCCGCGGATCCCGGCGTCGCTCACCACGAGATCGCTGCCCCGCCCTATGACGAGCCAGGCCACGCCACGCCGCCGGGCGAAGGCCAGCGCGGCGGCGAGCGCGGCGGTGCTGCGGGCCTCGACCAGGAGGTCCGCGGGACCGCCGACGCGCATGGTGGTGTGCGGCGCCATCGACTCGGCGAGGCGGCCGCGAAGTCCGGTCTCGGCATGAAGGTCCGCTGCGAGCGCGGGCCAGTCGGGCGGGGCCGCCGCGGGAGTGGCAGGCGCAGTGGGGGGCGCAGGCGGCGCCGCCGGGGCCGCCCCCTTCGATACGTCTGCGAGATGGGCCGCGTCCGGCATAGGCCGGCGATTCGCCGCCGCCAGGACGAGCTCCACCACGGCGTCCGCGGCACCCGGCCGAGCGAGCGATCGCGCCGCCGCCGCCATCGAGTCGTGGAGCGCGGGGTCGTCGAGGATTGCTGCCGCCGCGAGCAGAGCTTCCGCGTCGAAGGCTTCGTCCTCCACCAGCCGCGCACCGCCGACCCGCGCCAGCTCCTCGGCGTTGCGGCGCTGATGCCCCGCGGCGTGGGGATACGGGACCACCACCATGGGAAGCCCGAACGCGGCCACTTCCGAGAGCGTCGACGAGCCCGCGCGGCCGACCACCAGGTCCGCCGCCGCGAGGGCCTCGGTCATCTCGTCGCCCAGGAACCGCTCCGGCCGATAGCGGTGGCGGAGGTCGTCCGGCAGGAGGTCGCGATGGTGAATCGCCTCGTCGTAGCCGTCGTCGCCGGTGACGTGCAGCACGGACACCTTCTCGACCAGTCGTGGCAGCGCCTCGGCCACGGCGGAGTTGAACCGTCTCACGGACTGGGAGCCGCCGAAGACCAGGACGAGCTTCTCGTCGGCCGCCACGCCGAGGGCCGCACGCGCCTCGGCCCTCCCGATCTGACGCGGATCGCGGATCGGCGTTCCCGTCACGAAGCAGGGCCGCAGCCCGTGCATGGTCTTGCAGGTGCTCTCGTAGGTCACCGCCAGGCAGCCGGCCAGCCGGGCGGTCACTCGGACGCTTCTGCCCGGGACCACGTTGCCGTCCCACATGACCACCGGTATGCGCAGCGCGGAAGCGGCCAGAAGCGCGGGCAGGGAAACGTAGCCGCCGGTCGTGAAGATCGCGTCCGGGCGCCGCCAGGCGAGCATCGCCAGCGCCTGCGGGACCGAGAGCGACAACCGGATCGGATCGAGGATCACGTGGACGTCCATGTCGACGGATCGCAAAGACCGAAGCATCAGGCGCCGGAACGGAATGCCCGTGTCCGGAACGACCTGCGCTTCGAGGCCGCGGTGGCCGCCGATCCAGGCGATTTCGACGCCGGGCGACTTAGCCCGAAGCGACCGAGCCACGGCGAGAGCCGGGTATATATGTCCCCCCGTACCCCCGCCCACTATCAGCACCCGCACTGACCCAACCTCGTTCAACGGACTCACGCGAGACGGAAAGCAGCACGCCCACGGCCGCCAGGCTCACGGTGAGCGAGGAGCCGCCGGCTGAGACGAATGGCAGCGTGATGCCCGTGACCGGGACCACGGCAACGACGACGCCGATGTTGATCAACGCCTGGAAGCATATCCAAGCGGTTATGCCGGCGGCCATGAGCGCTCCGAACGTGTCGGGCGCGCGGACGGCGGTCCGGATCCCGCCGTAGGCGAATGCCAGGAAGAGCGCGATCACGACGATGCCGCCGACGAGGCCGAGCTGCTGGGCGATGACCGAGAAGATGAAGTCGTTGACGTCCTGCGGCACGAAGACCTTGTCGTTGCCGAGGCCGGTCCCGAACAGGCCTCCGGCGGTGATCGCCTCAAGGCTCCGAACGGTCTGATAGCAGGCTCCCTGGGCGTCGGTCCAGGGATCGACGAAGCAGCGGATGCGCTCGAGGGGGTAGTGGCCGATGTCGAGCATGACGAAAAGCCCGCCGGCCGCGCCCGTGATCGCGATCAGCGCGGCGTGCCAGATGCGGGCTCCGGCGCTGAAGTAGAGGGTGAAGCCGATCAGGACGATCACGGCCGTGGTGCCCAGGTCCGGCTCCCGGACCACCAGGAGCAGGAACGGGATCATGATCACCCAGTAAGGGATTGCGCCCTCGAAGAAGCTCTTGATGGCCGGGCCCCGATTGGCCAGCCAGTGCGAGAGGTAGATGACGAGGGCGAGCTTGGCCACCTCGGCCGGCGAGATGTCCGGGACGATGCGACCCAGAGAACCCGGGAGTATGGCGGCCAGGTGGAGCCACCGGGACGAGCCGTTGACCGAGACGCTGAGCTCCCTGAGCTTGCCCGGCATCGGGATCAGGACCACGACGAGAAGGACGAATGCCACGACCATCAGCCCGACGCTGAAGACGCGCAGGTACCGGTAGTCCAGGCGAGCGAAGAAGAGCATGGCCACGAAGCCCATCAGACCGGCCATGACCTGCGGCGCGACGAGCGCGAAGGTGTCCTGGTTGTTGGCGTAGGCGGGGATCGCGGACGCCGAGTAGACCATGAGGATCCCGATCGCGAACAGGGCGATGACGGTCACCAGGATCAGGTAGTCCGGCTCGTGCGCGTCGCGACGCCACGAAGCCGGATGATCGAGGACCGCGGACTGGCGGCTGCTCACGGCGCTGGGGCGACTCGGGCCGGTGTCGTGCCTGACCTTCTCACGGCGCACCTGCCCGTCCCGATCGCCATCGCGGTCGCGGCGTCCCAGGCGCCCCAGGTTTCCGCCGAACCGGGCGGCGTTGCGGCCGAACGAGTAGTCGTTGCGGCGGCGGCCGATCATCGGGACGCTCCCCTGGCCCGCCGCCGCTCAGCCAGGGCCGCGACCGCGGCGCGGAAGGCCCGACCACGAGCCGCGTAGTCCACGAACATGTCGAAGCTCGCGGCGGCGGGGCTCATCAGCACCGTCGCGGGCCCGGTCACCGGCGGTACGCCCGGCAGGGGCCTGGCCGTGAGGAGTTCCCGGGCAATCTCGTCGGCCCGATCCACGGCTTCCTCGAGGCTCGCCGCACTCTCCACCCGCTTCATGCCGCTCGCCCGGAACAGCTCGCCGATAGCCGGCCCGGATTCTCCGATCAGGACCGCGGCGTCGGCGCGTGCGGCGGCCACCGACCCGAGGCCGGAGAGGTTCACGCCCTTGTCCCGGCCGCCGGCGATGAGCACGAGCGGCCGCGGGAAGGCCCGCAGCCCGGCGATGACGGCGTCCGGCTGGGTGCCCTGGGAGTCGTTGATGAAGCGGACGCCGTCGACGAGGGCGACATGCTCGAGCCGATGCTCGACGCCCGTGAAGGCGGCCGCGGCCTGGCGGATGGCTTCCGGGGCAACGCCGAACAGAAGTGCCGACGAGATCGCCGCCATGGCGTTCGAGAGGTTGTGCTCGCCCGGTATCCGCAGCTCGGCAACGGGCATGATCCGTCCGCCGGCGCCCGTGTGGACGCCGCTGCCGCCGGCGGCGGGGAGTCTCCCTATCGCCGAGGCGACGATCCAGCCCTCTTTCACACCCACGCCTGGCGGAACGGGCAGGCCACGGCGGTACGTCACGATGGGGGCACTTGTGGTTGGCCTGTAGTCGCGGACAACCGGATCGTCGGCGTTGAGCACGAGGGCGCCGGCCGGATCGACCAGTTCGGCCAGCCTGCGCTTCACCCGCCGGTACGCCTCGAGCGAGCCGTGCCGGTCGAGATGATCGGCCGTCACGTTGGTATAGACGGCGACGGTGGTCCCGTGGGACAGCGTGGGGAGCTGCAGCTCGGATAGCTCGATGACGACGCGATGCTCCGGCGTGAGCTCGGGCAGCCGCTCCACGAGCGGGATGCCGATGTTGCCGCCCAGGATGGCGGGGTGGGCCGTGTCGGCGGCGAGGAGATCGGCGGCCAGCGAGGACGTGGTGGTCTTGCCCTTCGTGCCCGTGACCCCGATCGTCGGGCAGGGGCACATCCGCAGGACCAGATCCGTCTCGCTCACCAGGGCGGGCCAGCGGAGCGGATCGGCCGCGTGGGCATCGACGACGGCCCGCAGAGCCGCCCTGAGCCGTGGCTCGGCCGTAGGGAAGTCCGGGTTGATGCTCGGAGAGGTGGCGATGAGGTCGGCGTCGGCCCAGGCGCTCGAGGGATCGACGTCCGGTCCGAGGCGCAGGGCAATCGGCCGCCCACCGAGCTGTTCGATCGACTGCGCGAGGTCGGCTTCGGTCCGGCCGTCGTATACGGTCACGCTGGCGCCGGCGTCGGCGAAGAAGCGGGCCAGGGCAACGCCGCTGCGGGCCAGGCCCAGCACGGTGACGGCGCGGCCCTTGAGAATCCCCCACCGCACGCCTTCGGCGGTGAGGACGTCCAGGTCGACGACGCCGCGGACGCTCATCGGGCTACTTGGGGATCGAGGCGACGAAGAGCGTCACCCCGAGCATGCCGGCCAGCCCCGAGACGATCCAGAACCGCATGGTGATCTTCTCCTCGTCCCAGCCACCCAGCTCGAAATGGTGGTGGAGCGGCGCCATCCGGAAGACCCGCTTGTGCCGGAGCTTGTAGCTGCCGACCTGGATGACGTCCGAGGCCACCTCGAGAACGAAGATGATCCCGATGAGCGGCAGGATGAGCACCTGGCCGGCGATCAGGGCCACGACCGCCAGCATTCCGCCCAGCGACAGCGATCCGGAATCTCCCATGAACACCTGGGCCGGGTGGACGTTGAACCACAGGAAACCCAGGATCGCCCCGATCGTGATGGCGTTCACCAGCGCCAGGTTCTCCTGGAAGGGCGTGTTCATCAGGGAGATGATCATGTAGCTGATGAAGGCGAAGATCAGCGTCCCGCCGGCGAGCCCGTCGAGGCCGTCGGTCAGGTTCACCCCGTTGCTCGCGCCAACGATCGCCACGACCGCGACGGCGATGAAGAGCAGCGAGCCGATCTCGACGTTCCGATCGATCAGCGGCAGCCACAGGGTGTTGGTGATCTCGCGGTCGCCGATGAACGGTATCCGGAGGCCGTTGAAGCCGAAGTGGTTCTGGATGTAGACGGCCACCACGACGGCCACGATCAGCTGCCACAGGATCTTCTGCCGGCCGCGAATCCCGATGCCGGTTCTGGCGTTGAGGTAGTCGTCGACCGCGCCGAGGGCGCCGACCACGGCGAGCACAAGGAGCGGCGAGTAGGTAGAGGCGTCGAGCGCTCCGAAGAGCACGGATATGCCGAGGATGACGCCGACGATCAGGACGCCGCCCATGGTCGGCGTGCCTTGCTTGACCAGGTGCGTATCCGGCCCTTCCTCGCGGATCTGCTTGCCCATCCCCAGCCAGCGGAGGAGCCGCAGGAACGGCGGCATCAGGATGACCATGCAGGCGAAGGCGAGCAGAAGTCCCTGGATGAACTCGACTCCGTGTTCCTTCACCGGACCTCCTCGCCGTGACCGGGCGACGAACCCGCCGCCCTCCACCCGGCGCCGAAGCCCTCCCGGCCCAACTCCATCTTCTCGATGCGTTCGACGATCCACTCGAGGGCGACGCCCCGGGACGCCTTGACCAGGACCGCGTCACCGGGACGCAGCATCTGCCGCAAGAGGTCCAGGGCCGACTCTCGATCGGGCACGAGACTGACCCGATCGCCCATCGCCGCCGCTCCCGAGGCGATCGAAGACGCTTCGGAGCCGACGACCACGAGCCGATCGACCAGCGTTGCGGCCACCTCTCCCACCCGGAGATGGCCCTGCTCATGGGCCTCGCCGAGCTCTCGCATCTCGCCCAGCACGGCGACGTGACGGCCGGGCAGCGATGCCAGCAGCTCCAGCGCGGCGAGCATGGAGGCAGGCGAGGCATTGTACGTGTCGTCGAGGATCGTCAGCTCGCCGTTTCGTACCAGCTGATCGCGATGATCTGCGTGCCAGCCACTTGCCAGGGCCTGCGCCAGCTCGTCGAGGGTCAGGCCGGCGGCGAGGCCGACGGCCGCCGCCGCCAGCCCGTTGTGGACGCCGTGACGGCCGAGCGCGGGCGTGGCGATCTCCGCGTTCCCGGCTGGCGTGAGCAGCGTGAAGCGCATCCCGTCCGATCCGGCGGAGACGACTTCCCCGGCGGAAACGTCGGCCGCGGGGGAGAAACCGTAGGTCATCGTCCGAGCGGATGTCCGGCTCCGCATCCGCAGCACTCGTTCGTCGTCGGCGTTTAGCACCGCCACCCCGTCCACCGGCAGCGCCTCGATCAGCTCGCCCTTGGCCCGTTCGACCGCGTCCACGGTGCCGATCCGGGAAAGGTGCACCCCGAGCACGGCGGTCACGACCCCGATTCGCGGCCGGGCGATGCGCGCCAGGGCGGAGATCTCACCGCCCACGTACATGCCCATCTCCAGCACGGCGGCCTCGTGCTCGGGCCCCATCCGCAGGACCGTCAGCGGCAGGCCGATCTCGTTGTTGGCGTTGCCTTCGCTCTTGAGCGTCCGGTATCTGGTCGAAAGGACCGTCGCGGCGGCCTCCTTGGTGGAGGTCTTGGCGATGCTGCCGGTGATGCCCACGACGAGCGGCGAGAAGCGCCGGCGCCACACCGCCGCGACGGCGTGCAGGCCCGCCAGCGTATCGGGGACCGCGACGATTCCGACGTCGCCGGCGGCCTCCACGCCCGGGTCTGCCCCTTCGCGGACGAGCAGGCAGGCCGCACCGGCCGCCACGGCCGCTCCGAGGAACCGGTGGCCGTCCGTGCGCTCGCCGGGAAGCGCGACGAACAGATTGCCGGGCTGGACGATCCGGGAATCGACCGCCGCTCCTCGAATGTCGCGTGAGGAGCCGCGGATCAGGCGCCCCCCTGTGGCTTCTGCGATCTCGGCGCAGGACAGGGCGAGCGGCCCCGTCCCGGGCCGGGGCTCCGGCTGACGGGTGTCGGTCACCCGTTCAGTGTCGCACAGCCACGCGACCAAGGTGGCTCCTTCATCAGCCGAGGGACGGAGTTCTGCCCCTGCCCGGCGCCTTGGGGCCGTTGGGGTTCGGGGGGATGCCCAGGCTGTTCACCGCGTCGGTGGCTACTCGCCGGAAGAACGCCGTGGACTGGACGGGCATGTCCAGAACGCCCTGCGCGATCCTCGTCGGAGTGCCTCGGTAGATCACCACGCCGACGGTGAGGTCCGGCCCGTTGTCCCCGATCCAGCCGTAGAAGCTGTAGTTGTAGATGTCCTGCATCCAGTCGTTCTTCGTCGAATCCCAGATCTGGGCCGTGCCGGTCTTGCCGCCCACGAAGTAGCCCGGGACGTAGGTCGCCTGGGCGTATGAAGGAACCGTCGTGACGACATGCTCCATCAGGCCGGTCAGCTGGGAGGCCAGGCTCGACGAGACTACGGCCTTTGGCGCGCTGGCCGCGGTCGGCTTGGGTCCGCTGTTGCCGTAGTCGAGATCGGCGACGTGGGGCGTGACAGACATCCCGCCGTTAACCATTTCGGAGTACGCCTTCATGATCTGGATCGGTGGGACCGCGACGCCCTGCCCGAATGACCGGTTTGCCAGGTCGATCTGGGCCCACGGAGTCAGTGGATTGGAGGGATCGGGCACGGTCCCGACCGCCTCGCCCGCCAGGTCGATCCCGGTCTTCTGGCCGATCCCGTAGGTCTGCCAGGTCTGGTACAGCACCTTGGATGCCGCCGTGGTGGTGTTGCCCAGCCTGAAGGCGGCCCGCGACACGCCGACGTTTCTGGAATACGCGACGATGTCCGCGAAGCTCATCATGCCCCTGGCTCTCCGGTCGGCGTCGGCGACCTCCTGATTCCCCGGCAGCTTGAGCACGCCCGAGTCGTTGAGCCTGGTGGTCAGCAGCGTCGTCCTGGTCTGGAGAGCGGCCGAGGCGGTGAAGAGCTTGAAGACGGAGCCCGGCTCGTACTGGGAGCTGATGACCGGATCGATGAAGAGCCCCGGATCCTGGTTCGCCACCTGCTGGTAGACGTTGGCGTCGTAGGAGGGGTAGCTGGCTTCCGCGAGCAGGGCGCCACTCTTGGGGTCCATCACCACGGCGGACACGGCCTGGGCGCGGTCGGCGAGCCAGGTGGCGAAGACCTCCTGTTCCACCTGGAGCTGGAGGCCGGCGTCGATCGTGGTCCGGATGTCCTGTCCGGGCAGGCCCGGATCCACGACGGTCCAGCCCACCGGACCCGGCTTGTTGGGGTCCACTTTGACGGTCTCGGGACGCCCGGCGAGCATCGAGTCGTACTTCTGCTCGAGCCCGTACTGCCCTACTCCGGACGCGTTCACGAAGCCGAGCAGCTGAGCCGCGAGCGACGTACGGGGCGCGCCGCCCGCCTGCGGGTAGACGCGAACCGGCGTTGCCTCCAGGGTAATCGCGCTGAGCTGGCCCAGGTTCTGCTGGGTGTAGAGATCCTGAGCTGTCTGGGCGTCCACGTTCGTCGCCAGCAGGACGTAGTAGCCCGTTTCCTGCAGGGTCTTGCGTAGAGTGGCCGCGTCGTCGCCGCTGAGGTCCAGGAAGTCGACCAGGAGATCGCCGTAGCGCTGGCGTTCGGCCGCGTCGAGATCGTGCAGATTGCCGATCAGGCGGTAGCGGTTGACGGTCTCGGCGAGCACGATCTTCCCGGTCCGGTCGTAGATGGTGCCGCGCTTGGCCGGGATCGTGATCTGGCCCTGGGTGTCCTGGCTGACCAGCGCGGATATCTCGTCGTGCCGGTTCACCTGCCAGTAGACGAGTCGAAAGCCCAGTCCGCCCGCGAGCAGCGTGACCACGAGGAAGATCAGCAGCAGCCGGGCCTTCGAATCGGTCCTGTCGGTCATCGGAGATCGGGCCCCGTCACCGGGCCGGGATGACGATCGGAGCCGGCAGCTGGGTCAGGCCCTGTTCGATGGCCTGACGGCGAATGGCGGACTCGCGGTCGAGCCGGCCGATGTCGGATAGATCCTGCTGCCGCTGGGCCTGCAGGCGCGAGTAGTCGCCGTTGAGCTGGCTGACGTCGAACGCGGACGTCGAGACTCGGATGGTCTGCACCAGCGAGAAGAAGCTGAGCATGAACGCCACGACGATCACGCCGATGGCCATGGCGAAGAAGCGCGGCCGGCGGCGGGCGCGCAGGCGCACGCCGGGCCGGCGGCGGGCGAGCGCCGGCGCCGGGGGGCGGAGGAGGGAGGTCTCCAGGCGCCGGCGCGGTTGGAGAATCGAGCGAGGGCGCGCGCCCTCATAGACGGCCATCAGCCAACGCCTCCCCAACCCAGGCCGCCGGGCCGCAGGGCGGAGAAGCCGCCCCGAACGAGAAGCTGATCCTGGTAGCCGCCGTTGAGGCCGAGGAGGTCGGCTTCTTCGGCCCAGACGACAACGTCGGCCATCCGATCGATGCGCTCATGAAGCTCGTGCTGCCGGCGACCGTAGGTCCGGCGACGGCTGGCCGTGTGGCGCTTGCTCACCGCCTTCTCCTTTCGCGCTATGCGGCAACGAGCTCGGCGCCCCGAAGTCGGGCGCTGCGCGAGCGTGGATTGGCGTCGATCTCTCCGGGGCTCGGCGTCTGCGACTTGCCGAGCGAGCGCATCCGCGGCTGGCGTCCGCAGACGCAAACCGGGATCTCCGGCGGGCAGACGCAGCCGCGCTGCTCCCGGGCGATGAAGCGTTTGACTATCCGGTCCTCGAGGGAGTGGTAACTCAGGACCACGAGCCGGCCGCCCGGCCGCAGGAGGTCCAGCGAGGCCGCCAGGCCTGCCTCGAGGGCTCCCAGCTCGTCGTTCACCGCGATCCGGAGGGCCTGGAACACCCGAGTCGCCGGATGCGTGCGGCGTCGCTTCGGTGCCGGCACCGAGCGCGCCACGAGGGCCGCAAGCTCTTCGGCCGTGGCCACCGGCGCCTTCGCGCGAGCTTCGACGATGTTCCGGGCGATGCGGCCCGAGAACGGCTCTTCGCCGTACTTGCCGAAGAGCGCGGTCAGCTCGTCGGCGCTCATCGTCGCGAGCAGATCGGCCGCCGGACGTCCCCTCGAGGTGTCGAATCGCATGTCGAGCCGGCCCCCGGCCCGGAAGCCGAAGCCCCGCTCCACGTCAGCGAGCTGGTAGCTCGAAAGGCCCAGGTCCATGAACAGGCCGTCCACCTGGCCGAAACCGGCCTCGGGCGCCACCTCGGCGACCTGCCCGAAGTTCGCCTGCCGGAGGACCGCCCGCGCCCCGAAACGGGCCAGCCGCCGGGAGCTGCGCTCGATCGCCGCGGGGTCCGCGTCGAGCCCGAGCAGCCGGCCGTCCGGAGACGAAGCGTCGAGGATCTTCTCGGCGTGGCCGGCTCCCCCAAGGGTGGCGTCGATGTGGAGGCTGCCAGGACGTGGTGCGAGAGTCGCCATGACCTCGTCCACCATCACCGGCAGGTGCCCTGCCCCCAGTTCGGCGCCCCCCTCGGAAGAGCCGGACGCGTTCACGTCGGCTGCGCGGGGATTCTCGCGGCGCGGATTCCTCTTCATGTCAGATGCCCAGCCCGGACATCTGGGCAGCGAGCTGGTCGGCCGAGCCGACGCCCTTCTGCACGTCTTCCCAGCGGCCCGGGTTCCAGATCTCGATGTGGTCGTGAGCGCCCACGACGAAGGCTTCCGTGGCCAGGCCCGCCCACTCGCGGATCGCGGGCGGCAGCACGACACGGCCCTGGGCGTCGCTCTCGACGTCGAAGGCGCTCGAGAACAGGAAGCGCGAGAAGGACCGAGCCCTCTCGTCGGCAAGCGGCAGGGCGGCCACTCGGGCCGCCAGCTGCTCGAAGCCGTCACGGGTGAAGATGGCCGCGCAGCCGTCGACCCACTTGGTGACGACCGCGCCTTCGTCGAGCTGTGCGCGAAAGCGGGCCGGGATGGCAACCCTGCCCTTTGCGTCCACGGTGTGCGTGTAGCCGCCCCGGAACATATGCCTGCCGCTTCCCGCTAGCTGTGTCTTGCTCGACCGCTGTTGCTCGCTAACTGCCTCGTTTCACCACTGGGAGGGCGGGTTTCCTGCCGTTGACCGTCGCCGGCTGTGGCGGATCACCACCGCCCCCCACTTGGTGCCACTTCATGGATCATACACCCACTACGGTGACCGTCAATGGGTTTGGGACCGCCGCGGAACAGGGATTCCGCCCTTGCCGGGGCGTCAGAATTGGGATCGCGGGCTCAGCGGCGACGGGCCGGCGGCGAGCGGCGACAGCCGGTGGCGAACGTCCGGAAAGGCGGAGGCAGACATGCGAATCCTGGCCATCGAGAGAGACGTGCCGGGCGCGAGGACCGACCAGTACACGCCCGAGCTCGGCAAGGCCGAGGCGCGGCGCGTCTGGGAGCTGCACCAGGACGGAACCATCCGGGAGCTCTACTTCCGGGCCGACCAGACGTCAGCCGTCCTCGCCCTCGAATGCCCGAACGTCGAGGCGGCGCAGGCGGTTCTGGACACGCTCCCGCTCGTGCAGGCGGGCCTGATCCGTTTCGAGATACTGCCGCTGCGCGCCTACCCGGGCTTCGCGCGGCTGTTCGCTCCTAGCGAGCGACCGTGACGCAGGGCAGAACCGTCTCGGGACCGGGAATGTAGCGAGAGACCCAGTCGGACAGCTTGCAGTTGAGGTCCTCGGCGACGCGCGGGGTCGCACCTTCGCGCTCGAAAGCCAGCCGGAAGTCGGCCACGATGCGGATCAGCTCGGACCTCGCCACGCCGGTCCAGCGCAAAGCCGGGCAGATGCCCTTGAGGTGGCAATCCTCCTCCGCCGAGAAGTGCCGGACCGAGTAGTCGCCGAAATCCTTGAGCGCCTTCTCCACCGCGGCGCGATCCTGGCCGCCGACTATCGCGTCGAGGAGGACGTCCGCCCGCTCGACCAGCGCTTTCCGCTGCGCGTCGAGCACGCGAGCGCCGGTCTCCATGCTTGCCTGCCAGCCAATCGCCATGCTCGGGTTCCTCTCGACTCTCGGTTCGGATCCGCGCCTGCACCGTTCACGAACTGCCAGGCTGTCGGTGTCTCTCTATCTCGCCCGATTCGGGCGTCGCGAGCCAGTGCCATTCCGCCCGCCAATCATGACCGGCTTGCTCCGACATACCCCGCCCGGAGGAGTAGGTTCGCTCCCGTACTCGACGGCCCGAGGGTCCGCGTCGGTGCCCGCCGGGTCCGCGGGAAGCCTGTGGTGGCGGCCGGCTTCAGGCGGCCCAGCGAGCGCCCGAGTCCTGTTCGGGCATGGGCTCTTCTTCCGTGTAACGAGACGCTGCCCGCTTTGCCATCCGGAATCTCGCCGCCAGGGCCTCCAGATCCTCCGCCATGGACGTGAGGGCCGTGGCCGACGCGATCACTTCCTCCGCCTGCGCCGAGAGCTGCTCGGTGGCGGCAGAGACCTCTTCCGCCGAGGCAGAGTTCTCCTGGCTGATCGCGGCGATCGAGTCGACGGAATCGGTGACCCTCTCGGCGCTCTCGGTCATGGATTCGGCCGCACCGTTGGTCTGCTGGGCGATCGTCGCGATGGCGTCGGACGCGGACACGAGACCGGAGCTGGCTGACTGCATCTCGTCCATGGACTTGACGATCCGCGCGGCCGCCGCATTGGACGACTCCACGGCCGAAGCGATCTCGTCGAGAGCCGCCCCGGACCGCCCCGCCAGGTCCGCGCCGACCTCGACTTCCCGAGCCCCGATCTGCATCGCCTTGACGGCCTCCTCGGTGCCCTTCTGGACTTCCGTGATGAGCGCGGCGATCTCCTTGGTGGCACGTGAAGAACGCTCGGCGAGCTTGCGAACTTCGTCGGCTACGACGGCGAAGCCCTTGCCCTGCTCACCGGCTCGCGCGGCCTCGATGGCGGCGTTGAGAGCGAGCAAGTTCGTCTGCTCGGCGATGTCGTCGATCGTCTCGACGATGGCCCCGATCTGCTCGCCCTTGGCTCCGAGCTCGGTCACCTTGACCGCGGCGCCTTCGACGGCTTCCTTGATGCGGGCCATGCCTTCCACGGTCTGGCGAACGGTCGCGGCGCCGTTGGTGGCGGCCTCGCTGGCGGCTGAGCCCAGGCTGTGCACGTCCGCGGAGGCCCGCGAGGCGGACCTGATCGATCTGGTCATCCGATCGACCGCGGCGGACTGGGCCTCGACGGTGTTGGCGGTTTCGGCGGCGCCGCCTCGGACCTGCTCGATCACGTTCCTGAGGCTGCCCACCGCGTGCGAGGTGTCGCCGGCCGCTCTCGCCTGGTCCGCCGCGCCCGCCGCGACCTGGGCGATGGTTCGGGCGATCTGGGACGATCCCTCGCCCGATTGCAGAGCTGCCTGGGTGAGCTCGGAGGAGGTCCGCGAGACCGAGGCGGCCGCATCGTGGACTTCGGCGAGGGCGGCCGCGAGATTAGCGCGGGCTCGCTCGTAGTTCTCGGTGGTCTCCTGGAGCCTGGCCATCATGTCGTTTGCGGCGTCGGTCATCTGCCCGACCTCGTCGTGGCCGGCGCTCGGAATCGGCAGGGCCGACTGCTCGAGGCGCACGGTCAGATCGTTCGACGCAAGAGCCTCCAGACCGGAGGCCAGGCCGGCGATTGCGTCGTCGGCCATGGCAAGGAGTGCGGTTCGGACGTTGCCGATACCCGTGGCAAGTCGGGTGGCAATGAGATGTGCGAGGGCGAATCCCAGCACGACCGCCAGGAAGCAGCCGCCGATCGCCACCAGCGGCAGGATGCCCATCAGCGAATCGGCGTTTGCGGCGGCGGCGCTCGTTGCCCTATCCAGCGACAGGGAAAGATCGTCGATGGCGGCATTGAGAGCGTCGTAGTCCTTGGAGATCTGTCCGAGCTGGAGGGCCTGAAGCTCCGCGAGCGGATCGCCCGTCTGGACGTTCCTGGAGGACGCCAGGTACGCCTGCCAGGCGGTCTTTGACGCGGCCACCCTGGCGGCGGTGTCCGCGGGCAGATCGAGAGAGGTAAGGCTCGCGAACGCAGCGTTGACCTCGCCCAGGTGTGCGGCCATCGAGTCACTCGCCGCGGTACGCGTCGACGAACTGCTGCTCGTCACGTAGTTGATCTGGTCGCGGTTGTACTCGGCCGCTGCCAGGTGGAGGTTGCCCACCGAAGTCGTCGCGGGCAGGTAGGTCCGGTTCACCTTCTCGGTATCGCCGCGGGCGGCGCTCGAGAAGAGGACCACGACCACGGCGGCGGCCACCATGGTCGCGAAGGCGAGGCCGAAGACCGCCATGAGCTTGGCCCGGAGGGAGAGGCGCATCGCAACCACCTTCCGCGACAGCGAGCTTCACTTCCGCGATCGGGGCAGGCACAACGCCCCGGCGCAGGTACTGCCGGGCGAACGGGTCGAGAGTTCAGCGCGCGATACGCCGTCCGGAGTACCCGGTCGAGGTGTCGGCCGATTCCGGGCAGGGCTGAAGCCTAGGCGCAATCCCCTACGCGACGGCTGGGAACCAGGCTCGAAACGTCTTGCGGCCTCGGCGCCGCTCGAGGGGCCGGCGGCTCACCGACGGGCGACGATCATTTCGTCGGGGGCGGGATCTTGAGCTGCTGGCCGGGCTTGACTCCCTGGGCGGCCCAGGGGTTCAGCTCATAGATGGCGTTGACGCTGACGCCGAAGAAGCGAGCGATGCCCGCGACGTCGTCGTTTACCGACGAGCCGTTCTGAGCGGCCGATCGAACCGTGTACAGGTAGCAGCTCGGCTGATCCGTGCACGGCGTCAGAAGGTTCATTCGAGAGGCGGTGGCGCCCGGGGGCCACGTCGCCGATGGAAGGGGCGCCGGCGTGGCGGCTGGCGTCGGGGTCGCCGTCGGGGCGGGCGTCGGCTTGGGTGTCGCGGTGGGAGCCGGCGTACCGCTCGGAACGGGCGTCACGACAGGGGTGGGGGTGGCGGTCGCGTCGGCCGAAGCCGAAGGTGACACGGCGGCGATGACTGGTGTCGTCGGCGTTGGATTCGCTTTCCCCCCGCCGAACAGCCCCAGGCCGTTGGTGATGAGCACGGTCACGCTCAGGACCACGGTGGCGATCACGACGACGGTCATGAGCGGGAAGCGCGCCTTCGCCTCCGCGTTCTCCGGTTGAGCCTCGGCCTCCGAAGCGAGGAGCGTGCCTCGAACGTAACGCGGGCAGCTGACGTGCACCCGCTGAAGGCAGACGAGCTCCTGCTGCCGAAGCGAAAGGGGCAGCGGATCGCCGAAGGCGGCGCAGCGATGGGCGGGCACGGCGCCTGCCTGGGCTTCGGTCAGGCGGCCGTCAGGGCCGACCGTCCGGAGGAAATGGCAGCGCAGCGGCACGCCGCTGTTCTGGGCCGGCTCGGACCAGGGACGGAAACGCGGCGACAGGTCGATCGTGTCCGGCCCATCGTCCGATCCCGCCGGCGCGGAATCCGGGCGCTCGGGCGCGCTGCCACCGATCAGGCCTTCGTCGCCGAAGCTCTGCGCCAGGCGAGCCCGGCCGAGCCTCATCTGCTGTTCGTCGGGCGGAATCTGCGCCCCTTGCGTGTCCTGCCCGGTCCCCTGGCTGTCTGGGTCCACCGACCTCTCCTGCCCCGATCTCCATGCCCGGTGTCGGTCGGGCGTTGACGCGGCGCAGTCTAGTACCTTTCGATGCTTGCCGTCCCGCCGTACGGAATGCTAGTTTTTCGCCCCTCGGAGGTCCCGGACTTTTTATGGCACTCACGCAGCTCGCCACGCCGCTCGAGCCCATCTCGCTCGCCGCGTCCGCGCCTGCTATTCGACGGTGCACATTCCGGCGCCTCGGCCGCATTTCCGACCACCCGCAGGGCGGATACGAGGTCAGTTGCCTCTATCCGAACCGCCGCCTCGCCCTGCCGATCGGCGACCAGGAGACGAGCCTGGCGGTCTGCGCCAGCTGCGCGGCCACGCAAATCTTCCGCCCCGACGAGGACTGACCCTCTCCTCGGCCCTCGGCCCTCGCCCTCTCTCGCCCTTCGCCCTCTCTCGCCGCAACCTGAGCCGGAGTGGCCCGGAGCCGGAGCCAGGCGCGTCTGGCGAGCGCAGCGAGGTGAGCGCCAGGCGCAGGCTGCGAGCCGATCCGGCGACTCAGCGGCTGCGACCAGAGCCGGAGTGGCCCGGAGCCGGAGCCAGGCGCGTCCGGCGAGCGCAGCGAGGTGAGCGCCGGGCGCAGGCTGCGAGCCGATCCGGCGCCTCTGCGGGCTGCCCGCAGGGTCCAGGCTGCGGGCCGATCCGGCGACTGACCGGAGTGGCCCAACGGTAATGTGGCGAGTCGGCCTGTAAGCCGAGTTCTGTACCGCGACCGAAGCCGCGGTGACGATCATCCATCTGAGGTCGCCGGTTGCCCGACGACTCTAGCGGCCGACCCGAGGACTGGGCAGCGCGACCTCTTCCGTCGAACGCCGGGTTGCCCCGGCACTCGACCGCGTCCTCCTATTTGGCCTTGCTCCGAGCAGAGTTTGCCGCGTTTCACTCTCGCACCGGCCGAAGCCGGCGCGAGCTACGTCTCTGTGGCACTGGTCCTCGCCTCACGGCGGACGGGCGTTACCCGCTACCCTGCGCTGAGGAGCTCGGACTTTCCTCGGGTTCCCCGCTGGTCGCTCCGAGGAGCTGCCACCGGGAACACGCGATCGTCCAGCCGACTCGCCCGTGGATTCTAGTGGAAGGCGGCAGTCAGACATAGTGAGTCCCACCACCAGCGGCGGCCCGTCGGTCCGGCGCGCCGTCCGGGCCGACGCCCGTCGCATCGCCGAGATCAACGTGGCCGCCTGGCAGGCCGCCTACGACGGTCAGATGCCGGCCGACTTCCTGCGATCGCTCGGCGTCGAAGCACGCGAGATCGCCTGGCGGTCGATGCTCGAGAGCGACGTGGACGACCGGGCGCCGGCCTGGGTCGCAGTCGCCGGGAACGAGGTGATCGGATACCTGGCCAGCGGCCCGGCTCGCAACGAAGCGGTGAGCACGTCTGACGCCGAGGTCTACGCCATCTACGTCCACCCTCAGAACTGGAGATCCGGAGCCGGGCGTCGCCTGATGGCCACCGCCATCGACGAATGGACCGCCCGAGGCGCGGCAAGCCTGATCCTGTGGGTGCTCGAGGCGAACGCAGCCGCGAGTTCGTTCTACGATAGTCAGGGCTGGCGTCCGGACGGCGGCCGCCAGGAGATAGACCTGGGCGGGTTCGCGGTCGTGGAGGTTCGATACCGGCGCCCGATAGCCCACCCATCCTGAGGCCCGCGACTCGCGGACGGCCCGAAGGCGTTGCCCCAGCCCGGACGGGGCGCCTGGCCGCGCTCTGTCGGCCGCCGTCCGTCGGCCCACCTTTCGCCGGCCGCACGGCCCGTCCGCGCTTCGATTCTTGAACAACTTCCGTCAGGCGAAAGTTGCGGCGAATCGTCCCGCTCGCGGCCGTCCAGCAGGCCACGAAGCCGATTCGGACGCCCTCGCGCCGGACAGCTGAGCGTGGACGGACGCCCGAAACGACCGCGCATAAGCCGCGATCTCGAACAACTTCCGTGTGGTGGAAGTTGTTCAATTTCCGGCACCGCGGACTGCGGCTAGCGAGGCAATCCGAACAGGCCGCGGCCTCACACTTCGCGGCTCTCGCTACGATGCGAGTGGCGCGGCCGGCCCGGCGGCGCGAGAGGAGCATTCGATGGCATCGACGTCGTCGGAGGACAGCCTCCGGCATCTCCTTCGAGTCAAACCCGGCGAGCAGATCGACCTGGCCCGCTTCGACTGCGGCGCGACCATGGGCAGAGACAAGGACAAGGCCGAGGTGCACCTCGCCCATCACCTCGCCCGGCTCACCGAGCTCCAGGAGCGCATCTACGCGGAGGCCAAGCACGCCGTCCTGATCGTCCTCCAGGGCATCGACGCGGCCGGAAAGGACGGCACCATCAGGGTGATCGCCGGCGCCTTCAACCCGCAGGGCACGCCGGTGACATCCTTCAAGGTGCCCTCGACCCACGAGGCCGCCCACGACTACCTGTGGCGGATCCACGCCGCGGTACCCGGCAAGGGCGAGATAGGCATCTTCAACCGCAGCCAGTACGAGCAGGTGCTCGTCGTCCGCGTCCACGAGCTCGAGCCGGAGGAGCGGTGGCGCCGCCACTACCGCCAGATCCGCGATTGGGAGCGGATGCTGACCGAAGAAGGGGTCACGATCCTCAAATTCTTCCTCGCCATCGACAACGACACGCAGAGGCAGCGTTTCCAGGAGCGGGTGGACGATCCGGTCAAGCGCTGGAAGTTCTCGACCGCGGACGTCGCCGAGCGGAAGCTCTGGGACGACTACCGGGCCGCGTTCGAGGAGATGCTGACCGAGACGAGCACGGACTACGCGCCGTGGTTCCTGATCCCGGCCAACCACAACTGGCTGCGCAACCTGGCCGTCAGCGAGATCGTCGCCGACGAGATCGAGGCGCTGAATCCGCAGTATCCCGAACCGGAGACCGGCGTCGAGGGCACCCGCATCGAGTAGAGCCGCCGAGCCCGCGGACCCCGCCACGACCTACCGGCGGCCGGCCCGCCGAGACCGCAGACCCCGCCCCGACCTACCGGCGCCGGCGAGAACCGCCGAACAGCGTCCCGAAGACGCCCCTGATGACCGTATTCCCGATCTGTGCCATCTCGCGTTCGCGCTGGAGTCGTGCCCGCTCCTCGGCCTTTCGGGCGGCTTCCGCCTGGCGCGCCTGCTCTCTCGCGTCCCGTTCGGCCTCGCGCCGCGCCTGGGTCACGGCTCTCTCCGCCGCCCGCTGCTGAGCCCGCACCTGGGCCGGAGTCGGTCCGCCGAAGACGACCGCCGGCGGCTCGCCGTAACCCGGGACGGGGGCCGTGCCCACGCTGCCGGCGCCAACGGCAGCTGCCGACGCAGCCGCAGCCGCCGCGTCGATCCGTGCCGAGATGATCTCGTGAGCGCTTACGGGATCGATCGCCTGGGCGTACTTGGAGTGCAGCGCCCCGGCAGCGATCCGGGCGGCCAGCTGGTCCGCCGGCAGCGCGGCCATCGACGAGTCGGGCGGCACCACGCGCGTGGGCGCCAGCGGCGTCGGCACGCCGTTCGGCGACAGCACCGTCACCAGCGCCTCGCCGATGCCGAGCGTCGTGAGTCGCTCGCCGACGTCGAAGTAGCTCGTGATCGGGAAGGTTCGGACCGTCTTGCGCAGGTTGTCGGCGTCTTCCGGAGTGAAGACCCGGAGCGCGTGCTGAACGCGATTGCCCAGCTGGGCGAGCACGGACGACGGGACGTCGGTGGGCGTCTGGGTGACGAAGAAGATGCCCACGCCCTTCGACCGGATCAGCCGGACGGTCTGCTCTATCTGCTCGAGCAGCGCCTCCGAGGCGTTGTCGAACAGCAGGTGCGCCTCGTCGAAGAAGAAGCACAGCTTGGGCTTGGCAAGATCGCCCACCTCGGGCAGCACGTGGTAGAGCTGGGCGAGGAGCCACAGCATGAAGGTCGAGAAGAGGGCGGGCTTGTCCATGACGTCGGAGAGCTCGAGGACGCTGACGATCCCCTGCCCGTCCGCCGTGGTGCGCAGCAGGTCTTCGACGTCGAATTCCGGCTCGCCGAAGAACGCATCGGCGCCCTGCTGTTCGAGCGTGATGATCGACCGGCCGATGACGCCCAGGCTCGCCGGCGAGATGCCGCCGTAGTCGGCCAGGGCGGCTCTGGCGTCGTCGCTGCCCAGGAACTTCAGCGTCGTCCTGAGGTCCTTGAGGTCCAAAAGCGCGAGCTGGTTGTCGTCGCAGTACTTGAAGACCAGCGACAGCACGCTCGTCTGGGTGTCATTGAGGTCGAGCACGCGGCCGAGCAGGAGCGGACCGAACGAATGGACGGACGCCCGGATCTGGTCGCCGAGCTTGCCCGACAGCGACAGGAACTCGACGGGATGGCCGGCCGGCACGAAATCGAGCTTCAGCTCCCCTGCCCGCTGGATCACTTTCGGGTTGGTCGCGTCGCCGGGAAGCGCCATGCCGCTGACGTCACCCTTGATGTCGGCGACGAGGCATGGAACGCCGGCCTTCGACAGCTCCCCCGCGATGGCCTGGAGGGTCTTGGTCTTGCCCGTGCCCGTGGCGCCGGCGATCAGTCCGTGCCGGTTGAGCATCGAGATGGCCACCTGGATCCGGACGTCCGCGTCGACGCTCGAGCCGTCGATCGGACAGCCGAGAACCACGGCGGGTTCGGCGAGCCCATAGCCCGCCTTCATCGCGTCCTTGAAGCTCACCGCCATTTCGCTCCTCCTCCGTCTGCCGCCCCGCGCAGCGCGAGGGTATCACCCGGCCGGTGCCCTCCTTCAGCCTCGACGAGGCCGCCCTGGAGTCGGCCACTCGGCCGGCGCGGTCGGACCGCTGTGCAGGCAGAGATACACGTGCGACGCGGAGGGCGGCCAAGCGAGCATGTGCGGGTCGAACCTGTGCGTCACGCGCACAGACCGGGCAGTTGTGAGGGTCGCACCGCCGCTCTTGTGCTCGTGGATGCACCGTTTCGACGTATGAACCGGGCGCAAACCGGATCCGATGCTCGACGTGTATCCGCACATGCACACGACGCAGGCCCAGAACGCTCCCGCGTACGCCGCCGGCCTACTTCGGCCGGGTTACCACCACCCGGGGTCCGGTTCCGGCCTGGACGCGGTCGATCGCCTCGTTGCAGAGGGCGTCGGCCTGCTTGTTCTGGGCTCGCGGCACGTGAGCTGCCGACCAGCGCCCAAAGCGGCCGAGCCGCGCCTTCGCCTCGGCGTGGAGCGGGATCAGCTTGGCGTCCTTGACCCGCCAGCGCCCGTGGAGCTGCTCCACGATCAGGTTCGAGTCGAGGAGCAGATCCACCGCCCGCGCCCCCAGTTCCTCGGCGAGGGCGAGGGCCCGGATCACCCCGGTGTACTCGGCGACGTTGTTGGTCTGGACTCCGAGGTACTCGGAGATCGTGGCGATGGGCGGCGCGTCCGGCCGCGAGGCTCCCGGCAGCGACGCGTCGATGAGCACGGCCCCGAGCGACGCCGGCCCGGGGTTGCCGCGTGCGGCGCCGTCCGTCCGAACGATGAAGGCAGGCCCGCCCGTGGCCTGCGAGGCGGAGGACCTGCCGGCGACCGAGGGCGAGCCGATGCCGGCAGAACCAGCTCCGCCCGAACCTCCGGCAGGGCGGGCCGAGCCGGCTTTGGCCGGCCCTCCGGCCGAGGCCGGTCTTTCCGACGAGGCCGGCCGTCTGGGCTTCTCTCCGGCGCCGACCGAATCCCAGAGCGAATCCCACTCGGGATCCGGCCGACCGCTCAAATCTCCGCCGCCCGCTGTCGGTCAGCCGCGCCGGGCGACGATCGCCTTCGAGACGTCGAGGATCGCGCCGGTGATGTTGATGCCGCGTGGGCAGGCATCCACGCAGTTGAAGATCGTTCGGCAACGCCAGACGCCGTTCTCGTCCGAAAGGATCTCCAGCCGCTCGTTCGCGCCCTCGTCGCGCGAATCGAAGATGAACCGGTGCGCCTGGACGATCGCCGCCGGACCGACGTACTCCGGACGAGCCCAGAACGACGGGCAGGCCGTCGTGCAGGCCGCGCAGAGGATGCACTTGGTTGTGTCGTCGAAGCGGGCGCGGTCCTTCTGCGTCTGCAGCCGCTCGCGCTCCGGCTCGGGCTCGTCGTTGATGAGGTACGGCTTGACCGAGCGATACTTCGTGAAGAAGCCGCTCATGTCCACGACTAGATCGCGCACGACAGGTAGACCCGGCAGCGGCGCCACCGAGATCTTCTTGCCGATCTGATCGACTCTCGTCTTGCAGGCGAGCCGGTTTCGGTTGTTGATCAGCATCGCGTCGGAGCCGCAGATGCCGTGGCCGCACGAGCGGCGAAAGCTCAGCGAGCCATCCTGCTCGCCCTTGACCCTGATCAGCAGGTCGAGGACCTTGTCCATCGGACGGACCTCGATCTGGTATGTCTGCCAGTGCGGCTCGGTGTCCTTCTCCGGGTCGAAACGGAGGATGCGCAGGTCGACGTTCATCGTGGCAGCCTCAGTACGTCCGCGGCTTGGGCTCGAAACGGGTGATCGACACCGGTTTGTACTTCAGTGTCGGGCCGTCCTTGCCCCGATAGGCCAGGGTGTGCTTGAGCCACTTCTTGTCGTCTCGCTCCGGGAAGTCCTCGCGTGAGTGGGCGCCACGGCTCTCCTGCCGGGCCAGGGCTCCGACGACCGTGATTTCGGCCAGGTCGAGCAGATAGCCCAGCTCGTTCGCCTCGAGCAGCTCGGTGTTGAAGACGTGGCTGCAATCGGCGATGGAAACGCGCCCGTGGCGCTGCTTAAGTTCACGAACTTTCGTAAGAGCCACGCTCAGGAGCCCGGCGTCCCGGTAGACGCCGACGTTGTCCATCATCACGTCCTGGAGGTCGTGGCGGATCGCGGCGACCGAGTCCGCCCTGTCGCCGCTCGCGGCTCGATCCCGGATCGCTTCCAGCTGCGCCCGGATCGGCTCGGTGGCATCGGCGATCGGCCGCGGTCTGTCCACCTGGCCGCAGTAGCGGGCCATCTGCCGCCCGGATCGCCGCCCGAAGACGAGCAGGTCCACGAGCGAGTTGGTGCCGAGCCGGTTGGCGCCGTGGACGCTCACGCAGGCGCACTCGCCTGCGGCGAAGAGCCCGGGCACCACCGTGTTCTTCTCGTCGCGGGTCACTTCCGCCCAGACCGTCGTCGGGATGCCGCCCATCGCGTAGTGGGCAGTGGGCTGGACGGGGACGGGCTCCTTGAGCGGCTCGACTCCCTGGTACAGCCGGGCGAACTCCGTGATGTCGGGGATCTTCTCCTCGATCACCTTGCGGCCCAGATGCCGGACGTCCAGGTAGACGTAGTCCTTGCCGCCGATCCCGCGGCCGGCCCGGATCTCCTGGTACATCGCCCGGCTGACCATATCGCGGGGTGCCAGCTCCATGAGCTTGGGCGCGTAGCGCTCCATGAACCGCTCGCCGAGGTCGTTGAGGAGCGTGCCGCCTTCGCCGCGCGCCGCCTCGGACAGGAGAATGCCGATGCCCACGATGCCGGTGGGATGGAACTGGAAGAACTCCATGTCCTCTATCGGGAGGCCGTGGCGGTAGACCAGCGCCACGCCGTCTCCGGTGAGGCTGTGGGCGTTTGAGGTGATCCGGAACATCCGCCCGAAGCCGCCGGTCGCGATCAGGACCGCCTTGGCCCGGAAGGTGTGGAGCTGGCCGTCGGCCAGGCGATGGGCGACTACTCCGGCGGCTCGTCCGCCCTTCGCCGGATCGCCCTCGAAGAGCAGGTCCACTACCTGGAACTCGTCGAAGAACTTGACCCCGTGCTTGATGCACTGCTGGTAGAGGGTCTGCAGGATCATGTGGCCGGTTCGGTCGGCCGCGAAACACGATCGCCGCACCGCGGCCTCGCCGTAGTTGCGGGTGTGGCCGCCGAAGCGGCGCTGGTCGATCTTGCCCTCAGCGGTCCGGTTGAACGGCAGGCCCATGTGCTCGAGCTCGATCACGGTCTCGATGGCCTCGCGGGCGAGGACCTCGGCGGCGTCCTGATCGGTCAGGTAGTCGCCGCCCTTGACCGTGTCGAACATGTGCCACTCCCAGTGGTCCTCTTCGAGGTTGCCGAGAGCGGCGCAGACACCGCCCTGGGCGGTGCCGGTATGGGAGCGGGTTGGATAGAGCTTGGTCAGGACCGCGGTGTTGACGCCTTCGCGGGCAAGCTCGAGAGCCGCCCACAGGCCGGCCCCGCCGGCGCCGACGACGACCGCGTCGAATGGGTATTCCATCGCCTACGCTCCGCCGGGCATCTGGACGGACAGGACGACGGAGGTGCCCATGACGAAGATGATCACCCCCACGAGGTAGAGCACCGTCAGGGCCAGAGTCCGCCAGCCGCCCTTGACGTAATCCATGGTCACCGTCCTGATCCCCAGGAACGCGTGGGTGACCACCATCATCAGCATCAGCCAGTCGAAGCTCCGCCAGAAGACGCTGTTCCAGCGCTGGTTGAAGATCCACTGGCTCGTTTCGTTGGCGGGGTCGAACAGGAAGTGCTGGAGACTGAAGTGGGTCAGCGCCAGCACGAACAGGGCCACGCCCGAGAGGCGCATGTAGTACCAGACGAAAAGCTCGAAGCCACCGGCCTGCGGGCGGGGGCGGCCGGATCGCGAATAGAGTGCCATCTCGCGCCTCCCCTAGATCCCGAAGACCGGACGCATGATGATGAATGCGCCCGGGATGCCGACGATGATGAAGATCGCCCAGTTCACGTACCAGATCTGCTTGTGGTACAGCGTCATGCGCGGCCAGAAGTCCATGATCAGGATGCGAATGCCGTTGAGGGCGTGATAGAGCAGCGCCGCGCCGAGCAACACCTCGAGAATTCGACCGGGGGTGCTGCCGTAGAACTTGAGCAGGTCGTCGTAGACCTTGGGATTGCCGCCGGCCAGGTAGATGTCCAGGACGTGCAGCATGACGAAGAGCCAGATGCCGATGGCCGAGATGCGGTGGAACGCCCAGGCCACCATCCCCTCGGACCCTCGATACCGAAACAGCATGACTCCTCCTGAACGTGAGGGTGGTCGGGAGGGGCTCCTCGCCGTCCCGCCAGATTCTGTCTAGGCCGTCGCGGCGATCGACTCCAGCCGGGCGACGATCGCGTCCGCGAACTCGCTCGTTCCCGCCGATCCACCCAGATCGTAGGTGACGGTGCGGCCCTCGGCGAGGACCGCCCAGATCGCGCCCTCGACGCGCTCCGCCGCGGCTTGCTCGCCGATGTGGCGGAGCAGCAGCGTGCCGGAGAGCATCAGGGCGGTGGGATTGGCCTTGTTGAGGCCCGCGTACTTGGGGGCGGAACCGTGAACCGCTTCGAAGACGGCTGCCTCGGTGCCGATGTTGGCGCCGGGGGCCACTCCGAGTCCGCCGACCAGCCCGGCGGCGAGATCCGAGACGATGTCGCCGTAGAGGTTCGGCAGGACCAGGACGTCGTACAGCTCGGGCTTCTGGACGAGCTGCATGCACATGTTGTCCACGATCCGGTCCTCGAACTCCACCTTGCCTTCGTAGCCGGCGGCCACGGTCCGGCAGCTCTCGAGGAAGAGGCCGTCGGACAGCTTCATGATGTTGGCCTTGTGGACGGCGGTGACCTTCTTGCGGTGATTGGCGACGGCGTAGTCGAAGGCGAAGCGGGCGATCCGCTCGGAGGCCGCCCGGGTGATGATCTTGATGCTCTCGGCCGCGTCCGGGCCGACCTTGTGCTCGATGCCGGCGTAGAGGTCTTCCGTGTTCTCGCGGACGATCACCAGGTCGACGTTCTCGTAGCGCGTCTTGAGGCCCGGGATCGAGCGGACGGGACGCAGATTCGCGTACAGCCCGAGGGCCTGGCGCAGCGCCACGTTGACGGATCGGAAACCCTCACCGACGGGAGTCGTGATGGGCCCCTTGATCGCGACTTTGTTGCGCAGGATCGAATCCAGGACGTGCTGCGGAAGGGGCGTCCCTTCCTTCGCCATGACCGCCTCGCCGGCGTCGACGACCTCCCAATCGAACTTGACACCCGAGGCGTCGAGGACCCGCCTGGTTGCCTCGGCCAATTCGGGGCCGATGCCGTCTCCGGGGATCAGCGTTACTGCTTGAGCCATGCCCGCGATTGTAGCCTCATGGCCTCTGGCGAGATTCGCGGCCCGGGGCGAAACGGGCGATTCCCGGAATTTGGGCGCGTACGGTGCCGGAATGTAGATCGCAGCTGCCGCGGGGCTCCCGAATCCGTGCGGGTCGGACCGGCGGGGTCCCGAACGGGCATGTCCCGGTCCCACTGTTTGGTGTAGGGTCCGGCCCGGCTGGCAGCCCGACGCGTGCCTGCTAGGATCACTCGCAACGCTGCCGGGGAGTTGCGATGGCTTGCGCCCTCGGCCTCGCCAACACTGGAGCTGCCGAGCGTGAAGATCCAGGAAGCGGACGCGAAATCGCTCTTGCGGGCGCAGGGTCTGCCCGTTCCGGGATGGGAGCTGGCAAGGACGCCATCCCAGGTCAGAGAGGCGGCGCAACGGCTGTTCGACGCCGGCGCCAGACAGGTCGTCATCAAGGCCCAGGTCCTCGTCGGCGGCCGGGGCAAGGCCGGCGGAGTCAAGCTCGCTTCGTCCCCGCAGGAGGCCTTCGAGGTCGGTGGCCGCATCCTCGGGATGGACATCAAGGGCATCACCGTCCGCAAAGTCATCGTCGCGCGGGCCGTCGATATCGTGAAGGAGTACTACCTGGGCGCGATCGTCGACCGGGCCAGCCGACGGATCGTGCTGATGGCCTCCGCTGAAGGCGGCGTCGAGATCGAAGAGGTCGCCCGGACCAACCCGGGAGCCATCCACCGCGTCGCGGCCCACCCGGAGCTGGGCCTGCTGCCCTTCCAGGCCCGCAGCCTTGGTCTCGCGATCGGTTTGCGAGATTCGCTGCTGAGCCAGTTCGTCTCGATCGCGGCGGGCCTGTACGCCACGATGAAGGCCAACGACGCGGATCTCGTGGAGGTCAACCCCCTCGGGATCGTCGAGGAGGCGGGCCCCGACGGCGAGGCCTCGCCGCGCCTGCTCTGTCTCGACGCCAAGATCACGCTCGACGACTCCGGGCTGGCCCGCCATCCGAAGCTCGAGGAAATGCGCGACCTCGATGAGGAAGATCCGACCGACGCCGCCGCCCGCAAGCTCGGCATCAACTTCATACACCTCGAGGGCACGATCGGCTGCATGGTCAACGGCGCCGGCTTGGCCATGACCACCATGGACCTCGTCAAGCACTACGGCGGCGAGCCGGCGAATTTCCTCGACGTCGGGGGAGGCGCGCGGCACGACGTCGTCTGCGGCGCGATGGAGCTGATACTCGCCGACCCGAACGTGAAGGCAGTCCTCGTCAACATCTTCGGGGGCATCACCCGGGGCGACGAGGTCGCCGCGGGGATCGTCGAGGCCAGCCGCTCACAGTCGCGGACGGTCCCGATGGTCGTACGCATCGTCGGCACGAACGCGGAGGAGGCGGCGCGGCTGCTGCGCGAAGCCAGCCTCGAAACCGCCGATTCTCTCGACGAAGCGGCCGAGAAGGCCGTGGCCATGGTGAAGGGGGCGGCCCGATGAGCATCATCGTCGGATCCGAGACACGCCTGGTGGTCCAGGGCATAACCGGGCGCGAGGGCGAGTTCCACACCCGCGCCTCCCTCGCCTACGGCACGAAGGTCGTCGCCGGCACGCGCCCGGGCAAGGGCGGCCAGATGGCAATCGACGGTCATGTGCCCATCTTCGACACGGTCGCCGGAGCCGTGGCCGAGACCGGGGCCAACACCTCGATCATCTTCATCCCCGCCACTGGAGCGCCCGACGCGATCCTCGAGGCCGTCGACGCGGGCATCAAGACGGTGGTCTGCATCACCGAGGGCATTCCGGCCCTCGACATGATTCCGGTCGTCGAGGCGGTCCGGCTCGCCGGCGTTCGACTCATCGGACCCAACTGCCCGGGCGCTACGTCGCCGGGCAAGGCCAAGGTCGGGATCATCCCCGCGTCGGTCCACAAGCCCGGCCACGTCGGAGTGGTCTCGCGCTCGGGCACGCTCACCTATGAAGCCGTTCAGGCGATGACCGATGCGGGTCTCGGTCAGTCCACGTGCGTCGGCATCGGCGGCGACCCGATCATCGGCACCACGTTCCTCGACGTTCTGCGGCTCTTCCACGACGACCCCGAGACCGAGGCGATCGTGATGATCGGCGAGATCGGCGGATCGGCCGAGGAAGAGGCCGCCGCGTATGCCGCGGAGCATCTCCGGGGCGTGCCGATGGCGGCGTTCATCGCCGGCCGGACCGCGCCCCCCGGGCGCCGCATGGGCCACGCCGGCGCGATCATCTCCGGGGGCTCCGGTACGGCTGCGGACAAGATCGCGGCTCTCGAAGCGGCCGGCGTCCGGGTTGCCGACTCGCCGACTCAGCTGCCGCGGCTGCTCCGCGAGGCCGGGTACAAGGGCTGACAGGCTGGTGATCGCCGCCGCGCTGGACGGACCGTTCGGATGAGAATGTTGGCGGGGCCGGGATGGGCGTAGTCATGGATCTGGTCGCCGGCGACGCGCGAGAGATCCTGCTGGCCATCGGGGTCGAGGACTGGCAGGGTCTGCGAGATCCCGGCCGTTTCGTCGCCCATCTCCCGCTCGGCGGTCGGATGGATCAGGGCTGGCTGGACCTCCTCGCCCGCGCGGCGCGCGACGTGACCGGCGGTGATTCGCCCGGGCCGTTCACAGACGCCTGCTGCCCTCTGGAAGGACGCCGGCTGACGCGGCTCGAGACATCCGTCGACCGAACGATCGAACGCGTCGATCCGCACTGGATCGAGGACATGGCGATCCTCCCCGATCGGTCGCTGGATCACGTCGCGGCCCGATGGATCGAGCTGATCGATTGCGAGGACTGCGAGGTCGAGCCCGACGACAAACCCATGATTCGCGAAGTCGCTGGCGAGGTCGTGGAGTTCTGCCGCAAAGCTCGGACGGCGGAGGACGTGCTCCTGGCCTGGACCATCTAGGGCGTAGCCCGGGACTGGTCTGCGTTCTTCGCGCGACGCGCCAGGCAGTCTCGACCTTCGCTCGGGCGCAACTACCCCTCGGCCAGTCGCGACCAGGCCGGACCGCCGGGCGCTTCCACGAGCTCGACGAGGACTCCGTGGCAGCTCTTGGGATGGACGAACGCGACCGGACCGTCGGCTCCCATCCTCGGAGAAGTGTCGATCAGCTGCAGGCCGTCCGAGGCGAGGCGGTCGAGCGCGGCCTGGATGTCGGGCACTTCGAAACAGATGTGGTGGAAGCCCTCGCCTTTGGACTCCAGGAAACGGGACACGCCGGTCGTGCCGTCGGTTGGTTGCACGAGCTCGATCTTCACTTCGCCAACCAGGACGAAGCCGATACGGACATGGTCCGACGGGATAGGCATCACCTTCTCGAGCTCGAGGCCGAGACTGTCTCGGTACAGGCCGAGCGAGCCCTCGAGATCTCGCACGACGACCGCGACGTGATGGATCTTCCCGATGCCGAGGCTGCCGCGCAGGGCGGCTTCCAACGATTCCATGACGCTCCCGTGACGCTCCCGAGGTTCGAAAACCGGACTTGAGACCGGACGAACGTTCGAAGCCGGCCGGCGTGACGGCAGCGCTCCGAGGTCACGACATCGTACGGGAAAGCTGACGGCCGGCGTGGGATTGCGCGTTTGCGAGTGGCCTGCCCGTCCGCAACGCGACTCCGCCGGCGAACGTGGCAGCTGTGCGCAGCTGCCGGGCCGCAGTGGTGCCGTTCGTCTCCATGCATCTGTGGCAGCTGCCGGCAGCTGCCAGCTGCGGAAGCCGGCCGGCCTAGACGGTGATCAACTCCCGGTGCTCGCCCCAGACATCCCGGAGGCGATCGCAGATCTCGCCGACCGTTGCGTAGGCCTGGACGGCTTCGATCATGGCCGGCAGCAGGTTCTGGTCGCCGCGGGCACAGTCGTCGAGACGGCGGAGTGAAGCGGCCCACACCGCCGGGTCGCGCTCGGCGCGAACACGCCTGACACGTTCGACCTGACGCCGCTCCCCTTCGGGGTCGATGCGCTGGAGCGATGGAGTGATGCTCTCCTCGTCGCGGAACTTGTTCACTCCGACTACGACCTTGCTGCCTGCCTCGACGGCACGCTGCACCTGATACGAGGATTCCTGGATGTGTCGCTGCTGGAATCCGGTTTCGATCGCAGCCAGCGTTCCGCCCAGGGCCTCGATCTCGGCGAGGTACTCGTTGGCGGCCGCCTCGAGCGCATCGGTCAGGCTCTCGACGTAGTAGCTGCCGCCCAGTGGATCGGGAGTCTCGGTCACGCCGCACTCGTAGGCGAGGATCTGCTGCGTCCGGAGGGCCAGCCGGGCGGCTTCGGCGGTGGGCAGCGCCAGCGCTTCGTCGCGCGAATTGGTGTGGAGGCTCTGGGCGCCGCCAAGGACCGCGGCCAGGGCCTGGACCGTCGTTCGAACGACGTTGTTGTCGATCGACTGAGCAGTCAGCGACGAGCCTGCGGTCTGGACGTGGAAACGGCAAGCCATCGAGCGCGTGCTGGTGGCGTGGAATCGGTCCTTGATGATCCGCGCCCACATCCGCCGGGCGGCGCGGAACTTGGCCACTTCCTCGAAGAGCTCACTCCACGACGCGAAGAAGAAGCTGAGGCGATCAGCGAAGTCGTCGATGTCAAGACCTCGCGACAGCGCGGCCTCGACGTAGGCGATGCCGTCGGCGAGCGTGAACGCGAGCTCCTGGGCGGCGGTGGCCCCGGCCTCCCGCATGTGGTAGCCGCTGATGCTGATCGTGTTCCAGCGTGGAAGCTCCCGGGAGCAGAACTCGAAGATGTCGGTCACGAGGCGCATCGAAGGCCGAGGCGGGAAGATGTAGGTGCCGCGAGCGATGTACTCCTTGAGGATGTCGTTCTGCGTGGTGCCGCTGATCTGGCTCCGCGCTACTCCTTGCTTCTCGGCGGTGGCGACGTACAGAGCGAGAACCACCGCGGCCGAAGCGTTGATGGTCATCGAGGTGCTCACGGTTCCGAGCGGGAGGCCGTCGAGGAGAACCTCCATGTCTGCCAGCGAGCTGACCGGCACGCCGACCCGACCCACCTCGCCCTCGGCCTGCGGCGCGTCCGAGTCGTAGCCCATCTGGGTCGGCAGGTCGAACGCCACCGACAGTCCGGTCTGCCCCTGCTCCAGGAGGAAGCGGAACCTCCGGTTGGTGTCTTCGGCCGTGGAGAAGCCCGCGTACTGGCGCATCGTCCACAGGCGTCCCCGGTACATCGTGGGCTGAACGCCGCGCGTGTATGGGTACTCGCCGGGACGGCCGAGATCCGCGTCTTCGTCCACGGCGCTGGTGTCAGCCGGCGTGTAGAGATCCTGGATCTCTATCCCCGACGAGGTCAGGAAGCTCGGTTGTCGCTCGGGCGAACGAGACAGTGCTTTGGCCCGGGTGGTCGCCCGCCAATGGTCTCTCCCCGGATCGGCCGCCTGGCCGCTCTTGGACGCCCCCGCGATTGCCGGATCCTCCGCCACGTGATGCCTCTCGATCTGCCGTTCTGCTTCCGACTGCTCTCGTGCGGCCCGCATGATGGCACGGACCGGCCGATTGGCGCCAGCAGGCGACGAGTCGTGAGCCGCGCAGATGGCCGATCGGTGAGTTCCGGTAGAGGGCCTCCCCTACCCGTCTTTGCGCAAAGACATCCGCCGGGGCCAGGGCCAGACGACGGCCACCCTCCCTCCGCCCGTCTTTGCGCAAAGACGCAGACCGCTCGCGTCGAGTCCTCCGTCGGGCTGGTCCACACGAGGTCATGGTGCGGCCCGATCGGGTAATGGAGAACCCTGCCCCGATATCCACAGAATCGGTGAACAACTTCGCGATTCTGTGGATAAGGGTGAACCGCCCGCAGAGTCGCTTGCGGTAGCATCAGGGCCAGGACTCCAGAAGGGATAGATCGTCGCGGCACGGCCCAACCAGCAAGCGACGACGCAACCGGTCCCTGCCGTCATGGAACCAGGCTCGCAGCGAGGTGAAATCCCGGTGGCCAATGTCATCGCGATCGCAAACCAGAAGGGGGGCGTCGGCAAGACGACCGCCACCATCAATCTGGCTGGCGCACTCGCCGAGCGTGGACTCCGCGTTCTGTGCATCGACATGGATGCCCAGGCGAACCTGACGGTCGGCCTCGGCATCAACCTGGGTCTCGTCGAGCAGTCGATGGCCCAGGTTCTCGCCGGTCCCAGGGTGCGACTACGCGACATCATTGCCCACACTGCGACCGCGGGCGTGGACGTGGCCCCCGCGACCCTCGACCTTGCCTCGACCGAAGTAGATCTGCTGAGTGCGATCGGTCGCGAGTTCGCTCTCGCCGAGGCGATCGACGAATGGGCGCAGGGTCACTACGACTACATCCTGATCGACTGCCCTCCCACCCTTGGGCTTCTGACCATCAACGGACTCTGCGCCGCCAACGGAGTGATCATCCCGGTTCAAACGCAGTACTACGCGCTCAAGGGATTGGCGGCGCTGGTCAAGGTAATCTCGACGATCCGAGGCAAGCTCAATCGCGATCTGCGAATCCTCGGCCTTCTGCCAACCTTCTACGATCCCCGCACCGTCCTCGGCAGGGAGATGCTCGAAGAGATGCGAGAGAACGGGGAGAACCACGTCTTCGACACCATCATTCGAAACGCCGTCAAGCTGGGCGAGGCACCGCTCACCGGGCAGCCCATCACGGTCTACGCCGCCAGCTCGGAAGCTGCCAACAACTTCCGCGAGCTTGCCAGGGAGGTAATTGCACTTGGCTAGGCCAGACTTCCGAGCGGCCGCGACCGCCCGCCTCAACGAAGAGCGGGGCCAGGGTCTTTCCCAGAACGTCCTGAGCCTTCTGAGCGCCGACGACACCACCATCGTCCGCCCGGCCGCCGTCCGCAACATCCCGGTCGACCGCGTCGAGCCGAACCCGAACCAGCCGCGCCTGGCGATGGACAAGGCGAACCTCGAGGAGCTGACCGCATCCGTCAAAGAGCACGGAGTTCTCCAGCCGGTTCTGGTCCGCCCCTTGCCGGGAGCCCGCTACCAGCTGATTGCCGGCGAAAGGCGTTGGCGTGCTGCAACCGCGGCCGGCCTGGACACCGTCCCGGCACTCATCGAAGAGATCGACGACGAGACCGCCCTGGAGATCGCCGTCATCGAGAACCTCCAGCGTGAGGATCTCTCTCCCCTAGACGAAGCCATGATCTACGACAAGATGATCCGCGAGCATGGCTACAGCATCCGGAAGCTTGCCCAGAAACTGGGTAAGGACAAGGGCTACCTGGAGAACAGGCTCCGCCTTGCGGACGCCCCCTCGGAAATCCGCGACCTGGTGTCTGTGCGCAAAGACACCCTTTCCCACGCCTACGAGCTGCTCAAGGTCGAGGATCCGAAGAAGCGTCGCCATCTCGCCGAGATGGTCGCCCGCGGCGAGCTTTCGCTCATAAAGCTCCGCGAGAAGATCGACAGCACCCCGCGCGCCAAGCGGCCTACATCGGATAAGACACCTAAGGGTTCTCCCTCAACCGGCACGGTGGAAGACGCCATCGCAGCGGAAGCCCAGGCCGACTGGCTGGCGGGCGGCTCCAAGAAGCCGCTCACGGACAACTCCCTGATCGCGGTCCGGTCAAGCCTGACCGACTCGATGGCCGACCTGATCGCTCTGCTCCAGTCCGACGTGATGAAGGACATCGACGAGACGGATCGTCAGAACTTCGCCAAGTTCCTCATGATCGTCCGAGTCCGGCTCGAGAACGCCATCGGCGTGGTGCGGCGAGGAGTGCCCGACAAGTAGGGTCGCGCATGTCGTTGCGCCGGCAACCAGATCCGGACCGCAGCCGGAGCGCCCGCCCGCACAAGGGCGATCAGACGTAGACGATGTCGTGGAAACCCGCCACGAGGTAATCGATCAGCCGCTCCCGGGCATCGGGCAGATCGGCGCGCATTCCGGAAACCAGGAAATGGAGCGAGATCGCCGGGGTCATCAGGTGGCCGGCCGCGTCCTTACCCACGGTCTGGGGCGCGCCGCCGCCGCGAGCGAAGACCCGCCGAAAGGCCGCCTCGTCGAGCCGGGCGACCTTCTGGATGTCCGCAACGACGGCGATCACGCCTCGGCGCTTGGCGACGTCCCGGAGGAGCTCCGCCGCCCAGGCGTCGAGCTGCCGATCCTGTTGCTGGCCCAGCCGCTCCCGGTACTCGGAAGGGTTGGCCGAGAGACCCGTCGTGGCCACGTTTCCTCCTTTGTCCGTGTGCACAGGAGTATTGCAGGTTGCCCGATGGCAGCCGGTTGATGAGGCTGGTGTCTCCGCACCAGAACGGTGCCAGGCGCCCGGCCCGGTCTACGAGTGGCCGGCCATCCCCGCGGGGGGACGCTGCCGGTTGGGCCAGTCGTTAAAAAGCTCGGTGAGCCAGCGTCCCGCCGGCCCCGGCTGAGGCTGGTCCGGATAGTCGCGCACCATTGCCTCGAGCGAAACCTGAGCTTGCGATGTCAGGTCTGCGATCTCCGCGGCTCGAGGGCGGCCCGGCAGCCGCGGAACGCCTCGGATGGGCTCGCCGAAACGAATCCGGACGTTTCGTCGGAAGCTCAGCCAGCCGGTCCCGTTGATAGCGATCGGCACCAGTGGGATGCCCGCCCGCAGGGCTATGTATGCGGCTCCTTCTTTCAACGGCAGGACGACGCCTTCGCCACAGTGGATCCGGCCCTCGCCTGCTATGGCCAGTGAAGCGCCGCCCGCGGCCAGTTCCGCCGCACGCTGCGTGGCGGCAAGGAGGCCCCGCGCGCCGGGCGCGAATGGCACCACAAGGCCGAACCAGCGCATGAGCCGGTTTCGGACCCCGCGCCGCATGTCCGTCTGCTCGGGCCCGAAGAAGTAGACCCTGGGGCGACGAGGCAAGGCCGCAAGGACGTACATGGGGTCGATCCAGCACTGGTGAGTGAAACAGAAGAGCGCGGGACCTTCGGGGATCCTCTCGCGGCCTTCCACACTGACGCTGGAGTACGAGCGCGCGGCCAGCTTCAGAAAGCCCCGGGCGAGCCAGTACCAGCGGGCCGGGCGGCGGGGCGCCTGAAGCTCGAACGGGTCGTCTTTACGCGATCGATCGACACGACCGACACGACCCACACGACCGGCGTCGGCCAGGCCGTCCTCTCCGAGAACCGATGCAGCCGGCATGCGGTGAGTATCACAGGATGCGGGCCGGCGCGCCCTCGAAGCAGGTACGATCGCAGCTTAGGGGTGGGCCCCGATTGAAGCCGTTCTCAGGCCTGAGTACGATTGTTGCCGTGTCTGAGAACGTCTGTTCCATTTTGTCGAACGACCGTTCTCACGTCTGAGGACGATTGTTCCTGTGTTTGAGAACGCTGCGCTCGCCGACCTCGTCATGGGGCGGTCGACAGTCCGCCAGAGCATCCTGGCGCTCCTGATGAGTGACCAGGTGACGCGCCTCCATCTGCGCGAGATCCAGCGGAGGGTCGGCACCAGTCCGGGAACGGCCAGCCGTGAGCTCGCCAGGCTGGTGGCCGCGGGCCTCGTCGAGCGGGAGGCCGAGGGCAGCCAGGTCTACTTCCGCGCTTCGGTCACCCCGGTCGCGGCGATGATGCGGCAGCTGCTGCTGATCCAGGCTGACCGGCCTCTGTCGGCGCCGACCCGCATCCCCAGGGCACGAAAGCCCCAGCAGGCCGCGGCCCCTGCCGAGGCGGAGCCGGCCGACGCGATCCTGGACCAGGCAGCGGCCGCGGTTCCCGAGACAGCTCCGAAACTCTGGCCAGCCGCCACGACGGATGGCGCCACAACGGATACATATGCACCGACCGAGCCCGGTCCGGTCGCAGTGGGCCTCGATGCGGACCTGGTCCTAGCCGCCGCGCCGGTCGAGCCGCGCGAGTCGGCCGCGACCGCACCTCCGGATCCACTGGCTCTGGTGGTCGCGGCTCGGTTCACCGCCGCCATCCGGCCGCTCTATGGCGAGCGGCTGAAGGGCGTCTTCCTGTACGGACCCCGGGCCATCGGCCACGCGCCGGAGGACTCGGACGTGGAACTGCTCGTCGTCCTGGATCGAGTCGATGGATATGGTGTCGAGCTGGAGCGGACGAGCGCCGTCTGCGCCCAGCTGTCGCTCGATCTCGGACTGGTAGTGAGCAGGGCCTTCGTCGCGGACAGCCCCTGGCCGGACCCCGGCCCCGGATTCGTGGCGGTGACGCGGGACGACGAGGTGGCGTCGTGACGGAAAGGATTGCCAGGCTGCTCGAAGGCGCCGACCAGGCCCTCGCCGCGGCTCAGCGCGAGATGGGCGCGAACGACCTGGACACCGCCGCCGAACGGGTCTGCGTCGCCATGCTCCGGCTGGCGAAAGCGTGTCTGGCCGTGGACGGCCTGTCCCCCGGTCCCGCCAGCGCGGTGTGCGTCGCCTATGCCGACAGGTTTGCGCGAGGTGGGCGGATGTACTCGGCGTACCATCGCTGGCTTTTGGACGCGGCGGACCTTCGCAAGGCCGGCGGCATGGAGATGGCCGCGCCTATCGACCGCGACGCCGTCGAGACGGCGGTCGAGCGGGCCGAGATTTTCCGCGATGCCGTCGGCCGCTTCGTCCACAAGTTCGGGGCGGAGCCCGTCTGAACTGGCTCGGACGACTGCCCCGCTGGGCTGCCCAGAAGACACCACCAGCCCGCGCAGGCCGGGACGCGTGCCGGTCAGCTACTGCATCAGGATCGTTTCGATCGCCTTGAGCGGCATCCGAGTTCTATGCGATATGTAGGTCGCGAGCCGGGCCGGGTCGCAGCCACACCGCGCCAGCGCTCGGTGATCCAGACGAGGCCATAGAGCCATGGCCCGAAGCTGCGCACGGCACCAGTTCTGGCTGCGATGGGCCTTCGGCTGGGGCTGGAGAGCGAGCCGCGCGGTGGCCATCGAATTGCCCTCCTTCAGGCTCTGGCTCGAGCATCCGACGGCTCCCGGCCACCGGATCCGGGACGCCAATCCTAAGCACGCGACTCATCGATTGCAATGCCCGACGGGGGTCGGGTCGCTTCGCGCCAGACCGGGCATTCGGGCGCAGAGCACGGCAGGCTTGCCCAAGCTCGGCTAGGATCGCCAGATGGATCCAGACTCGGAGGAATCGGAAGCCGGCGTCTACGACGACTGGCAGTGGCACGTCGGCGGAGCATTTCCGCAAGGACGATCTCCCGCGCAGGGCTACGTCCACATCGGGGTGTTCGTTGCCTGGCTCGTTCGTCACGGCCTGGTCGACCGCGACCGAATCGAGCAGCTCGGCGGTGCGGCGGAGCTTGAAGCGGTGGTCGATCGGCAGGGCCTGCCTGCCGCGCTTCGCCAGGCCACGAGTGGAAGGCTGTCCGCCGACTTCCTCAACGCCGAGGGTCGAGCGTTCGCGAGCGCCTACTACGCACCCGAATACGGATACCCGAGCGACTGGCAGCGGACATTCGGGCGGCGCGCCGACGCATACGCCGTGCCCGACAGCTGGGAGACGTACGACCAGGTCGAGCCGACCCTCGACCAGCGCTATGCCGAATGGATCCAGTACGGCCGGCCCGAGCTGATGCCGCTGCCCGGCTTCCTGATGCGCTTCTTCGCCCGGTGGTTCGATCGGCGCCGCTGACGCTCGGGGCTCAGCTCAGGAGCTTGGCCTTGGCCGCGGCGAATTCGTCGTCGCTCAGGGATCCGGCCGCGTGCAGATTGGAGAGCTCGCGAAGGCTCGCCGCCAGCCCTGATGGACCGGCCGCCCCTGCGGGCCGCGGCATCGGCGAAGGTCCGGCCGCGGCCTTGCTGGCCCGACCCGCGGCGAAACCGAGTCCGCCCACCAGTGCCGCGCCAAGAAGTCGAGGGCGTCGAACGAGGACGACCCGGCGCCTGAACATGTCTGCCTCCTGTCTCGCCCGGCCGGGCGGCGCGCCGTCCGGACCCGAACTCCGGATAATGCTGCCATGCCGCCATCCGATCATCGGCCGGAGCGCCAGCCGGGAGCATCCCTGGCGACAACTCCCCTGCCCGGCCGCCGCCAGGTCCGCCAGATCATGGGCACCGCTATCAGCATCGACCTGCGCGACGTGTTCGTAGACCTCTCTGTTATCGAGGAGGCGTTCGAGTATCTGCGACAGGTGGATCTGCGGTTCAGCACCTACAAGCCGGAGAGCGAGGTCTGCCGACTCATCCGGGGAGAGATCGGCGAATCGGCGGCAAGCCCGGAACTTCACGAAGTGCTGGGTCTGTGCGAGCAGGTGCGGGCCACCAGCGACGGCTACTTCGATATCCGGGGACATCGAGCGGACGGAGCACCCGACCCGACCGGGCTGGTGAAGGGCTGGTCTCTGGAACGCGCCGGCCGGATCCTGGAAGCGGCCGGGGCTGGGAACTACTGCATCAACGGCGGCGGCGACGTCGTCGCGCGCGGCGAGGCCGCGCCGGGGCAGCTCTGGCGCGTCGGCATCCGGCATCCGCTGATAGCCGACAGGCTTGCCACGGTGCTGGCCGTCGGCGACGGCGCGGTGGCCACCTCCGGCGCCTACGAGCGGGGCGACCACATCCGGAACCCTGCGTCCGGAAAGGCGGCTTCGGGTCTGCTGAGCGTCACCGTCGTGGGGCCCGACCTGACCTTCGCCGACGCCTACGCCACGGCGGCTTTCGCCATGGGCCCTACCGGACTGGCCTGGGTAGCGGACCTGGACGGCTACGAAGGCTGCTCGATCACCGCGGATACCGACGGCAGCGACGGCAGGCTCAACTGGACGCCCGGCTTCGACGGCTGGTTCGCCGACCGGCGATGAGCCTCGGCGCGTGGCGACGGCGCGGCGCCGGGCCCGGGCCCGGGCCGCAGCGGGCCGTATCGCCCTCTACCAGAGGAACGGCCTCAGGCCGAGCAGCTGCTGATCGAGTATCGCGGCCAGGTAGCCGGCCACCAGCAGAATACCGACCGTCAGATGGAGCCGGATGTTCAGGGCCATCGTGGGCATCAAGGCGTACGGATTGTCGTAGAAGCGTTCGAGTCCTCGATGGACTTCGCGAGCCATCGGTATCGCCAGCAAGGCCAGCAGGGCCGTGAGCGGCAGCAACCCGAGGCCGACCGCCCCGGCGACGATCCCGAAAGCGGTCGCGACGGCAACGTCGAACCCGAGGATGACCTGGGCCTTGCTCCAGCGGACGGGCAACGTGAGCTTGCCGACCTCCGCGTCGCCGGCCCGGTCCGGGATCTCGTTCACGTACAGGATCATGGCCACCAGCAGGCCGACCGGCAGCGACGCGATGGCCGCGGCCAGCGATAGCCCGCCGCCCGACTGGACGGCGTACGCCCCGAGCAGCATCAACGGCCCGAACCCGATGCCCGTCGCGACTTCACCCAGACCGCGATAGACGAGCTTGAGAGGCGGCATCGTGTACGCCAGGCTGATCACTACGCCGGCAACCACGATCGCGATCAGAGCCGCGGACCCGCGCAGGTCGAGCAGGACAAGGCCGAGCACCCCGGCGACGGCGTAGCACGCCACCGCGAGAAGCGACATCTGACCGACGGAAACGAGTGAGTTCTGGATGACTCGAGATCCGCCGCTGAACCTGGTGGGTGTCTTGTTCGCGTCGTCGGCGCCGGCCAGGGTGTCGAAAACGTCGTTTGCCACATTGAGGCCCAGATGAACGGCACAGGCCGCCGCGATCGTGAGCACGGCCGTCAGCGCGTCGAAGAGCTTCATCTGGGCGGCTACGGCGAGGCCGAGGAACACGGGCACGAGCGTCGCGCTCACGAATGGCGCTCTGGTGGCACGGAAGAGCAAAAGACGCAGGTCCATCCGCGGCCGGACACGGAAGCCCCGCTGGCGCGACAGCTCTTCGAAGTAGTGGCGCGCTTTGGGAAGGCTTCGCTCGTAGGCCGCCGGAAGCGGGACTTCGGTCTCGTCCCAGATCCAGGCGCGGTTCGGGTGAAGGACGAACCTGCCCCTCGGACGGGAGACCGGCGTACCCCATACGCTCACGTGGCTGCGCTCGTCGAAGCCACCCGCCGGGAGCGGCCGAATGTGGGTGCCGGTGATCGCGACCTCCGCCCCCGAAGGCACCTGGAACCCGAGGGGCTCCCCGAACCGCACCAGCCCTTCCTGTGGGTTCACCTCGACCGGGATGGCCACATTCATCGGGTAGCCGTCCTCGGCGATCCAGCTCAGCACGACTTCTTCGAAGGCGACAAGTCGGGCGAGTGCGTCCTCCACGACCGAGAGTGCGACCTCTTGCTCCGGCCGCACCGCACGGCGCGCTGACGGTTCGCCGCCCGATCCTTCGGAACCGGCCTGGGCCGGGGAGAAGCCTGCCGCCGCGAGCACGGCCGGGTCGAGCCGTCTGCCGGCCGGCGCAGGCACGGCCGGTCTTTCGGGCTCGGTCGCGGTCTCGGGCGCAAGCGCGGCGTTCTCGGCCGCCGGCCTCGACTCGGCCGCAGTCGATTCGGCCATCGTCGATTCGGCCCCAGTCGACTCAGGAGTGGTCGCCGGCTCGAGTGAGGTTTCGGCTCCCTCCACCGGCTCCGGCGAGGGTTCGCCGCCCGACCGCCACTTACCGAGCGACGGCAGCCGCAGAGACGGCTTCATCGAGCCACTTCCGCGGCGACGGTGATCTGGGGCAGCTTCTCCGTGTTGCCGTCGGGCCAGTACCACGCCTTTCTGGGCGTCAGCTCGATCAGGATCCGCTCGAGGAGCAGCGGAAAGGCCAGCCTGGAGGCGAACATCGCCCGGACGGACGGATCCTTCTTGGACCAACCCTGGATCAGGCGTTCCCAGTCCAGGTGAAGGTCGTTCTCCGAGACCCGAGCGTCGCACTGGATCGTGACCCGGCCGGACATGTGGCCGGTGGCCTCGGCGCTCGTAACGGAAAAGCTGACCCGCGGATTGGCCTTGATGTGGGCCACCTTGGAGCTGTCGAGCGCGCTCGAGGTCATGTAGATCCGCTCGCCCCAGAGGATCGGGATCATGGGATAGGTGATCGGCCGGCCTCCGGGACCGACGACCGTAAGCTCCCCCACCAGGGCGGTGTCGACCAGGCGAGCTACCGGATACGGGAGCGCGGGCAATATGACCTCCTCCGCGGGCACGGGCGGCGCCCGTGCGACCGGGGGCATTGTACGAACCATCGCGAGTGTACGGACGATGGGCAGTGCCGGGGACGCCGCCGGGGCCGAACTCGCGCCGACCGGCCGATCTTTCGCCGGGAGGATCCATCCCGTTCGGTCAGCGATTCCGGTCTTTGTCCGGAGTGCCTGAGAACAGGCGGATCGCAGCCGCGCCCGCCTCCTTCTGCTCCGCGGTTATGAGATGGCGGCGGTCGACCGTGCTGTTGTGGGCGTATTCCGCGAGAACCTTCTGCAACGCCCCGAGGCGCCGGCGCTGATCGGCCAGGATCGCGGACCAGCGCTGGGCCACGACGCGCGGCGCGGCCGACGCCTCGACCCAGAGAGCGTACAGATCGTCCAGGCAGATCTCGGCCGCGCCCATCGCCGCGGCCCAGGACGCGTCCGCGCACAGGCCCAGCAGGCGCTCCGCGGCCGCATCCGAAGCTTCCGTCACACGGGCGCAAACCGGGCACCGCGGATCGGCGAGGTCGGCCAGGCCGCGCCTCGTCTGGGCGGCGTCGGCGCCGGCGAGCTTCTCGATCGAGCCGAGGCGGCGGCGCAGGACCGCGTCCAGAAGCACTGCCGTCGCCAGCTGGCTGCTCGTCTGCAGCAGCTCCATCTTCGAGAGGCCAAGGCTGTGCGGCCGGCAGAAACCGAGACCCTTGTCCATCTGGGCCCTCAGCCCCCTGTCCGTCGCGCCCTCCCGAGCCAGGCCGCGGAGCGCCGCGAAGGCGGCTTCCTGGCGCGCGTCGCAGAGCGGGCAGCGGCCGCGCTCGAGCGCCTCCGCGAGCCGGATCTCCTCGAAGTCCCTGGCGGGCAGTCGGGCGGGCGGGGTCATTCGCAAAGACTAGCGCCCACGACGGGAGCCCGAGGCACCCGAGTCGCTACCCGCGCCGCGTCATCGCCACGTACGTCACGCCGAACCCGATCACGCACCAGACGGCCAGTGTCACGAAGGCCATCGCCGGCAGGCCGAACTGGTTGGCCGCCAGGGTCCCGCGGGTGACCTCGCCCATCGCTTGGATCGGCAGGAACCGGTGTATTGCCTCCATCCACGCCGGCAGCTTGTCCGGCAGGAAGGTCAGAGGCGAGAACATGAAGACGAACACGACCATGGCCTGGGTGATGATCACGGTCAGCATGTAAGGCAGGACCGAGGCGATGGCATAGCCGATGCACGCCGACGTCACGGCCACCAGCAGAACCGCAGGGATGACCAGCGGGCTGACCTGGAGGTCCAGGCCGAACCGCCACGCGCCCACTACGACGCCGAGGATGACGCCGGGGATGACGATGCCGAGCCAGACCGTCAGGTCCGCCATCAGATAGGCCAGCCTGGGGACGGGCAGCGAGCGCATGTAGGCCAGGCTGCCCTCCGTGCGCTCCTGGCCGACCGTCTGCGGCAGGCCGACCAGACCCACCGAGATCATCGAGATGGCCGGCGCGCCGGTGGCGATCAGGTAGATGGAGCTCTTGTCCAGTGTGGGAAAGAGCAGCGGATAGCCCAGGACGATCCCGAGCGAGAAGAGCGTCTGAACGGCCATCATCAACGGCAGGTAGTTCTTCTTGCGAAGCGCCTGCCAGGTGACGAGAAGCCTGTAGCTACGCAGCGGATGCATCCAGGACCTCCTCCAGCTGGTCGGGCCCGTCGAGGCCCTCCACCAGCGCCACGTACACGTCTTCGAGGGTCGCCGGTCCGAGCGTGAACTCGTCCACGGCATGGGCGTTCTGCAGGGACTCGGCCCAGCTGACCGCCTCGCCCGCGCCTTCTATCGGCACGCCGACCATTAGGCGGTTGCCGACCTGAACGGCCGACATTCCGAACGGCGACGTAGGCGGTGTCGCCGTGTCCGCGTCCAGCACGAGCTCCAGGCGAAGGGCCGCCCCGAGGCGGGCCTTGAGCTCGGCCGGCGTGCCTTCGGCGATGACGCGGCCTTCGTCGAGGATCGCGAGCCGGTCAACGGATCGCTCGGCCTCGATGACGTTGTGGGTCACGAGCAGGACCGCGGCTCCGTGATCGGCGAGGTGACGGACCTGGCGCCACAGCATCCGCCGCCGGACCGGATCCACGTCGTTGGTGGGCTCGTCGAGCATGACGAGCCGGCCCGGCATCACCGCGGCCATGGCGAAGGCCACGAGGCGCTTGACGCCGCCGGACAGGCGGGCCGCATCCGTGTCGAGCCACTCTTCCAGGTCCAGGGCCTCGACGAGACGATTTCGGGCCGCCTGGACGTCTTTGCGGGAACCGCCGCGGAGCTGGCCGAGGAGATCGATCGCCTGGCGGGGCGTGAGGCCGTCGATCGGAACCTGCGCCTGGGCCTGGAAGGAGCAGAGCTGGCGGGCCAGGCCGGGATTGGCGACCATGTCGCGGCCGTCGATCCGGATGGTGCCGGACGAGGGCTTAAGCAGACCGACCACCTGGTTCACCAGGGTGGTCTTGCCCGCGCCGTTGTGGCCGAGCAGACCGAAGACCTCACCCTCCGCGACCTCGAGGCTGATTCCGTCGTTGGCCCGAGTTCCGGTTCGGTAAACCTTGGTCAGATCCTGTATCTCCAGCAGCATGTCCATCCCCTTGCCTATCGGGCCTCCCAGTGGTCGCCGTCGCGTCGGCCCGACGCCTTCGCGGCCATTTCGACTTGTTCCAGGCAACAGATATCCAGGCCGGCCCGCCCGAGGCGTTCCGGATGATGTACGGGAACTGGCGCGCGGCCCTCGGCCGCCGGCTATTCGATGGCTATCCGAACCTCGTCGCCGTGGTCCGAGACTTCCAGGATCGGCCCCGTGATCCCGTTCTGGATCGCCTCGACGATCCGGGAGCGGTGGTCAGGCGACAAGCCGGGGACCTGGTCGATCGCGAAACCCGCCGCAGCCAGCGGGATCGTGAGATTCACTACGGGGCGGCCGTTCTCCGCCACGAAGACGCTTATCCTCCTGCCGGCGAGCACCTCCCGAGCCGTGGCCCGCCGGCCGTCGGGCGTGCTGCCCTGGGCGGTGGACCCGGTCGAGCCGGAGCTGCCGGTCCTTGCGTCGCGCGCCTCCCGGCGCGCCTTCTCCTCGAGGGCGGCGACGATCGGAGCCGCTTCGTCCGCGGTGATCTTTCCTTCGGACACGAGCCGGAGGAGAGCTTCCAGCTCACCCGACATCGCCCGACCTCCTCGCCCGCTCCAGCCGAGCCGCGGCTTCGTCCACATCTATGTCGCCGCGCTCCAGGGCCTGCAGGACGGTCAGCTCGTCCGGCGTCTCCTCGTCCGCGGCTTCTTCCGAAGCCGGCTCGGACGTTTCGTCGTAAGACCAGGTTTCCTCGGACCGGGTCTCGCCGGTTTCGCCGGCCGTCGATGCGCGGTCCGTGCCTGCGGTCACCGGGGCGGATGCCGACTCGCCCTCGGACATCCCGGTACCGGCAATTCCGGCGTCCGGCGCGGCGCCGGCATCCCCGGCGCGTTCGGCGGCGTCGACCGGCGGGGCGGGCGCTTCCTGAGCCGTGGGAGCCGCGGGAGCCGTTGGAGCCGCTGCCGGAGCCGCGTAGGACGGCACGGGTTGCGGCTGCCCTGAGTCCCGGCTCGGAGCCAGGATGCGGAGGCCGCCCGAAGTCGAGTTGACCTTGAAGACGGTCCGGCCGTCGCCGACGATCGCCCGCCAGAAACCTCGCCCGCCCTCGATCCGGTTGTCGACCTCGGTGGAGACGCTCCCGGAAACCGTCCGCAGCTCGGCCGTCACGCCGGACAGCGGCGTCAGGCTGACGCTTCCCGAGATCGAGTCGGCACGGTAGTCGCCGGCCGGATCCAGAGCTCCGGCGACCGCGATCGACCCGCTCGTCGTGTTCACCGTCATGCCGTAGAAGCACCGGGCCCTGACCTTGACCGAGCCGGAGACCGAGCTCGCGCGGACGCGGACGTCGCCGCCGTTGTCCAGGGTGACCGGGCCGGAGATCGAACTCGCCTCCACGAGCCCGCCCAGACCCCACAGGCGTATGTCCCCGGACACCGTCCTGTACTTCTGGTCGCCAACCAGAGACGCGGCCTCAACGGATCCGCTCATCGTCTCGAGCCGGACCTTGGTGCCCCACGGCACTTCGAGGTCTATGTCCGCGCCGACTCGGGCGCCACCGAAGAGCCACGCCAGGCCGGTGGAGATTCGCCGTTCGGGCGTCTCGATCTCGAGCCACGACGGCCCGCGATCGATCAGGACCCGGCCGGTCTCGAGAGCGCGCTCCGCGGCGGCCTGGTCGGCGGCACGGATGCGGTAGGTGACCGTGAGCTTTATCAGGTCGCCGTCGGCTCCACGGACGCGCAGCAGGCCGCTGATGGTCTTGACGGAGACGCGGCCTTCGTTTCCGACGCGGTGGGTGAGGGACTCGGTTCGCGTGAGCGTGCCCATCCCTACTCCTTCCTCGAGCGGAGCAGAGCCGCCGCCTCGTCAGCGCTTATCTCGTGCCGCGCCAGCCTCTCCAGGACGTCCCGACGAACCTCGGGATCGCCCGAGCGACCCAGGCCGTCGCCTTCGTCCGGAACCGAGCCGTCTCCGAGGCCCAGTGCTCGGACGAGCGATTCGATCCTCGCCCGAACAGTGGGATAGGAAACCTTCAGCTCGCGTTCGAGCTCCTTGGCGTTGCCTCGGGCTCGCAGGAAGCTCTCCAGGAGGGCGAGCTGCTCGCGGCTGAGCCGGCCGAATCGACCGACGTTGAAGTCGCCCTCGATGGCCGTCCCGCAGCCGCGGCACTGCAGCCGCGTGATGGACAGCTCGCTCGAGCAGACCGGACAGGTTGAGATGACGTCTCGTGGCATGAACTGGTACTCGCGTCTCCCGGGCCCTCGCCCTCGCCGGCTCCTGAGTTCTGCCGGTCGAAGCTATCGCCCGCCGGTGAAACAATGGCACATCAGGTTTCCATTTGTCAAGGCGCGCTTTCTATTTTGTGAGTTCTGCTGCAAATAGTGGCCGCCGAAGTCACAACAGGCTTGCGTGGCCGGCGTTCGCGCCCGCGGGAGCGGCCCCAAAGCGCGCTTCCGAGCGGTCCTCGGTCCCCTTCGCGGGCCGCTGCGGTATAGATTCGGCGTGCGCAGCTCCCGCGCCGGTGTGGAGGGCCAATGACAGGACGCATCTACAACTTCGAGAACCCCGATCGGTTCATCGCCGGAACGCTGGGCCAGCCCGGCAGCAGGACCTTCTACCTGCAGGCCCGTGACGGGACGCGGATCGTCTCCGTGCTGATCGAGAAGGTCCAGGTGTCGCTCCTGGCCGAGCGGCTGACCGAGCTCCTCTCCGAGGTCAGGGAGAGAGGCGCGAACGTGCCGGACGAACCGACCCCCGCGGACCTGGACGGCGGTCCGCTCGACGAGCCCATCAACGAGGTTTTCCGGGTGGGCACCATGGCGATCGTCTGGAACGGTGACGACGAGACGATCCTCGTAGAAGCCAGGGCCATCTCCGAGGCGATCGAGGAATCCGAGACGGTCGACGAGGAAGACGAGGACGCCGACGTCGTGCGGGTCGAGCTCCGGCCAAAGCAAGCTCTCGCGTTTGCCCAGCGAGCCCTCGAAGTGGTCGCCGCGGGACGTCCGCCCTGCCCGTTCTGCGGCCAGCCGCTCAACCCCGAAGGGCACATCTGCGCCCGCCGCAACGGATTCATGCACTGAGAGACCCGATGGCCGGATCTACGGCAGAAAGCCCGCAGCCCGGAGGGCTGCCCGAGGACGCCCAGGGGCTGACGCGCGCCGAGATGGAGGCCGCCGCGCTGGCGGGTCGCCAGATCGCGGGCATGCTCGACCAGGCGATCGCCCTGCGCCTCCTGCGCGATGGCCAGCTCGAGGTCGTGGGCCGGCTCCTGAGCGCGTCGAACGCCACGTTCTTCTGCGTGGTCTCGGGGCCCGATGGCGACGGTTCGACGATCTCGGCCAGCTGCGTCTACAAACCGGTGCGGGGAGAGCGGCCGCTCTACGACTTCCCCGACGGAACCCTGGCCTGCCGCGAAGTCGGCGCTCACGCCGTCTCGCAGGCGACCGGCTGGGACATAGTGCCGCCCACGGTCATGCGCGACGGGCCGTTCGGCGAAGGGATGGTCCAGCTCTGGATCGAGACCGACGAATCGGTGGACGTCAGCGAGCTGGTGATGTCGGACAACCCGGCGCTGCGCCGGATCGCTCTCTTCGATGCGGTCCTGAACAACGCCGACCGCAAGGGAGGGCATCTGCTCCCACTGCGAGACGGACGCATCCAGGGGATCGACAACGGCCTCTGTTTCGCCGTGGAACCGAAGCTGCGGACGGTCCTGTGGCGCTGGCGCGGTCAACCGCTGACCGAGGACGAGCGGGCGATCCTCGAGGGGCTTCGGACGGCGATGTCCGGGCCGCTCCGCGCCGAGCTCGCGCCGCTCCTGACCGCCCTCGAGATCGAGGCTACGTCGCGCCGGATCGACGAGCTACTGGCCTCCGGCCGGCTGCCGCGGCCCGACAGAGGCAGACCCGCGATACCCTGGCCGCCATACTGATATCGCTGCGTCTCAGTACAAGGGTCGCCTGACGGCGAGGGATTCACCCCGGCAGCGACCGAGGCTTCGCGAGCTGCCCACAGGGGAACGGAGGGAGCACCGAGTTGCTGGCCCAATTCGAGGCGAAGACCAGGATCGTCGCTCTGACCGCACTGGTTGCGAGCGTGGTCGCGGTGGCCCTGAAAGCGGGCGGCGGTCCCAACCTGGCTATCTTCGCCGCCTCCGCGATCGGACTCGCCGGCCTCGCGGCGCTCGTGGGAGACGGCACCGACCAGCTGGGCCGGCGGCTTGGGCCTTCCGCGACCGGCGTCCTCCAATCGGCCCTGGGAAATCTGCCCGAGTTCTTCATCTGCGTCTTCGCTCTGCAGGCGGGTCTGGTGGACGTCGTCCGGGCGGCGCTCGTCGGCTCGATCCTTGCCAACACGCTGCTCGTGCTCGGGCTGGCCTTCGTGGCGGGGGGACTGCGCCACGGGCCGCAGCGATTCGGCGCCGGCCAGACGAGGATGATGGCCACGCTTCTGGTCCTCGCGGTGGCCGCGATGGCGATCCCTACAGTCGCCACGTCCGTCGGCGCTCCCGCCCACGGCCACGAAGTGGAGCTGTCGGTCGTGGTCTCGATCGTTCTGCTTGCCGTCTTCGCGGCGAGCATTCCGGCCTCGATCGCCGGTGGCACGGGCGCGGTCGGCGTGCAACCCTCCGAAGGCACGGCCTGGCCGCTGACGACGGCCCTCGCCGTTCTGCTGGTTGCGGGGATCGGCGCGGCTTTCGTCTCGGACTGGTTCGTGGCCTCGCTCGAGCCGGCGATGGGCACGCTGGGCATGTCGCAGGCCTTCGCGGGCCTGGTCGTCGTGGCGATTGCCGGCAACGCCGTGGAGAACGTGGTCGGCGTCCAGGCGATGCTGGCCAACAAGGCCGACCTGGCGATCAGCGTCATCCTCAACTCGAGCCTGCAGGTCGCCCTTGCGCTGACCCCGGTCCTGGTGCTCGTCAGCCTCGGCCTGGGCGGCGCGACGCTGACGCTGGTGGTGCCGCCACTGTTTGTCGCCGCCCTTGCGCTCGGCGCCCTGCTGGCGGCGCTCGTGGTCATCGACGGCGAATCGACCTGGCTCGAAGGAGTCGCCCTGATCGGGCTCTACGCGATTCTGGCGGCCAGCGTCTGGTGGGGCCCGTCCGCGTAGGCCGGACCAGTCAGCCGGCCGATGCCTTCGTTGGGCGGTGCGCTCCTCGGCTCACATGCGTCGGGGCATGCTCGCCTGCGGTGCTCGCGCCCGCCTCGGCCTCGATCCGTCGGCCTGGCCCGGCGGTGGGTGGCTGAACGGGTCAGCCGGTCGATGCCTTCGTTGGGCGGTGCGCTCCTCGGCTCACATGCGTCGGGGCATGCTCGCCTGCGGTGCTCGCGCCCGCCTCGGCCTCGATCCGTCGGCCTGGCGCGGCCGGTAAACTTGGGCCGCTGACCGCGTACCGGATATCCAGGTGGGATCGTTGAGCTCGGCTTCGTCAGACTCCGTCGGTGGCGCCCGCGGGCTCGGCTCGGGTGGACCGGGCTCGGGCCTGGCCGCCCTGTTCGGCCGCCTTTGGGCCAGGGTCGCGCCAACCGGCACGCCCGCCGACACCTTCGGCTGGTTCGTGGCCTGGTTCCTCCTCCTCGTGATCGGCGTTCAGCTGCTGGCCACCGCTGCCGACAACATCGGCATCAACGGCTGGTGGGCCTACGACACCAACGCCTACTGGCTGGCCGCCCAGCACGTGGCCGGCAGCCAGCCCCTGTACGCCCCCGCGGAGATATGGACCTCGGGCGCGTACAAGTACCCGCCCATCTACGCCCAGCTGGTCGTGCCGATCGGCTGGCTCCCCGAGCTCGTCGTCGACTGGGCCTGGCGGATCGTCGGGATCCTGTGCCTTCGCTATCTGTGCGGCAGCTGGAAGCTCACCGTCCTTGCGGCTTACCAGTGGCCGGTCTTCGCCGAGCTGGGCTTCGGCAACGTGACGCTTCAGCTCGGCGCCGTGGCGCTGTGGGCGTTCCGGAGCAACCGGGCCGCCTACCTGCTGCCCTGGCTCGCCGGGCTCAAGTTCGGTCCGGCGCTGCTCATCCCCTACTTCTGGTTCGCCAGGCCCCAGATGCGCCGCCAGCTCGTGATCGGCTGCGCCGTCTTCGCAGCGGCCTGTCTTGCCTCCTTCGCCCTGTCTCCGACCATGTGGTTCGACTACGCGGGCACGTTCGGCTGGGAAGCCAACTCGCAGATGCAGGCGATGTACGTCTACGCCATCGTCCCGAATCACGGCGGCGTGGACTTCGCCGTTCGCTTCGCCATCGCGGCGGTCGCGATCCTGGCCGCCTTGCGGTGGCGACTGGACTGGCTCGCGTTCGTGGCCGCCACCGCAACGATGCCGATCTTCTCGCTCACGAGGCTCGCGGTCCTCGTAGGCCTGTGGCCGCTCTGGCTGCGTGGCCGGGTGGAGGCCTGGCGGCGCAAGGCCGCGCCGCCGAGTCAATGGCTGACGGCGCCGCTCGTCCACCTGGACATGCTCCCGCGCCAGAGCGAGCCCGGCACCTAGCTCAGGAGGCGCCGCTCAAGTCGAGGCCGGACCACGAGCCGGCCGCTTGGCCCGCCATTCAGGGACGGCGAAGCGCTCCGCGACGAGCGGCCAGGCGCCGACCAGCCCGACGTCCGCGCCGAGCTCTGCGGCCACGATCTCGACGCGCGCCGCCGGCACACGGAACGCGGTCCGGGCCACGGCTTCTCGCGCCGGTGCCAGCCACTTCTCGCCCTGGTTCTGTGCGACGGTGCCGCCGATCACGATCTTCTCCGGGTCGAAGGCATCCACCCAGCCGACGCACGCGATGGCAAAGGCCCGCCTGGCGCGCTCCATGAGGAGGCGGCAGACAGCGTCGCCGGCTTCCTCTCCATCCGCGACATCCTTGCCGGTGATGCGCCCGCCGGCGGCCCTGGCACTCAAGAAGGGCGACACCGCGGGAGCGGGCAGAAGGAGAGGGTCGGGCTCCGCGGCCCAGCCGAACCGCCATGCCGCCGCCGAGGGGACGGTCCCGGAAGATAGCGCTTCCTCCGCCTGGCGGGCCAGGCCGGACCCCGACGAGATCGCTTCCAGATGGCCCCGCCCGCCGCAGCCGCACCGGGGCCCATCGACCGGCATCAGGCAGATGTGGCCCAGCTCGCCGGCCGTCCCGTCCGGGCCCTGAAAAAGAGAGCCGTCGCGGACGATCGCCCCGCCGAGACCCGTGGAAACGGTGACGTATAGGAAATCCCGGCAGCCCCGCGCCGCTCCGAGCCACCGCTCCGCGAGGGCCGCGACGTTGGTGTCCCTGTCGAGCCACGCCGGCAGCCCGAGCCGCCGTTCCATCTCGTCGGCGAGGGGCGCGTCCCGAAATGCCGGCACGTTCGGAGGATCGACGACCGTTCCCCGCCACGGATCGACCGGACCCATCGACGATATCCCGATGGCCGCCAGCCGCCCTTCGAGCCCGACTGGCAGATCCCGGCGAAGCGACTCCAAAAGATCGGCACAGGCGCGGAAGATGGCTTCCGGATCCGAACCCGACGGCGTCGCGACGGACCGGCGGCCCAGCCTCTGGCCGTCGGGCAGGATCGCGGCGCAACGGATCTGAGTGGCCCCGACGTCGAGCGCCAGCACTACCGCGTCGCGAGAAAGTCCGACGTCGGGCACCGCTGCCTCAGCCTATCTCGTCCGTGCCGGGGTCCCGGCCGCGGCCGGCTTCCGCTCCCCCAGTCTGGTTCTCGGCGTCGACCGCGGTTTCGTCCACGGACTCAGTCGATTCGGCCGGCTCCCGCCGGGCCATCGGGCCGCCCGCGACGCCCTGGCGCGGGGCTGTCTGACGGGGGCGGCGCCACCTCGGGCCGGTCGATCCGCGCCTCGAGGGCGCGTCCTCGTCCCTGTCCGCCAGGTCGCCGGTCTCCTCGGGGAAAAGCTCGCGGACCGTGACGTTCAGCGCGGCGGCGACGGGCACGCCGAGGAGTCCGCCCAGGATCCCCCACGTGCTCAACCCCACGAGCACGGCAAATATCGTGATCACCGGGTGCAGGTGGACGGCCCGCCCGATCACGAGCGGCATCACGACCTGGTCCTCCAGCTGACGGACCACGATGTAGACCACCAGGACCACGATCGTGGTGTCGCTGCCGCGCGTGGCGAAGGCAACCGTCCCGGCCAGCCCCGCGGCGATGATCGGACCGACGAGAGGGATGATCTCGAGGACGCCGCTGGTGATGGAGAGGGCCAGGGCGAACGGGACGTGCAGAATCGGTCCGAGGATCACGTACAGGACGATTGCGACCAGGGCGATCAAGAACAGCTGGCCGCGCAGCCAGCGGCCCAGAACCACGTGAATCCGCTGGGCGATCCGGAGAGCGTCGGCTCGCTGCTCGCGATCCATGAAACGCAGCGCGAACTGACCGAAACGGCGGCCGTCGAGCAGGAAGTAGAAGGTCACGATCAAGGTGAGAACGACCTGGAGCCCGACCTCGACCGCCTGCTCGGCCAGGTGAACCGCGTCGGTAGGCGTCGAGAGCACGCCCAGGATCGCCGAGCGGAGCTGTTTCGCCAGCTCGGCCACGGAGAAGGTATTGCCGGCGATCACGACGGTATCGCCGAGGAGCTTGTGGAGGGCGGAATAGACGACATCCTGCCGCCCGGTGGTGAGCTCCCGCAGCTCCTCGCCGGCACGCCCGGCGGCGAAGTACGCCAGGACCCCGAGGAAGCCCAGGACGACCACGTAGCCGATAGCGATGACCAGCGCGCGCGGCCAGCCGGTCTTCTGCTGGACCGTCGAGACGACCGGCGCGAAGGCGTAGGCCAGCACGGCGCCCACTACGAACGGGCCGATGACGCCGCGCGCCAGCCAGACCACGAAGCCGGTAGCGACCAGCAGCGCCAGCAGCCGAATACGCCGCCGCGTGAGGTATGCGCCGGTGGCGTCAATCATTCGCTTCGCCGATCATCGGTCCCGCTCCCATGCAGCCTCCTCCCGCCGGCCGATCGAGGCCGGTAGCCGGTTGCAGCCAGTAGCCTAACGCAGCCCGAACACCCGGAGAGGCCGCCTGGCGGCGGTGTGGCGGCCCCCCGCGGCGGCGTGGCCCGTGGCCGCGTGGATCGCAGGCCAGCCGGGGCCCGAGCCACAGAGGCCATGGATGGTACGCTCCGAACATGAATGAACCTGGCCCGCGCGGCCCACGAGACCGGGCCGCGGACGGAGGTGACGAGCGGCCGGGAGGCAATCCCGGACTCGTCGCCGTACCTCAAGCTCGAGACTGCCCCGAGACCGAAACGCCGGGCGATGCCGGGGAGCGGGAGCCGACCGGCGCCCAGGCGGGCCCGGCGGCCGGCGCGATCGACGGACACGGCGCGATCGAGATTCCGCCGCCGCGAACCGCCATACCCGATCCACCGAGATTCGGCCGCCACTACGTACCCGACGGCGAAGACGACGGCTCCGGGCAGCCCGACGGCGAGTCGGGGCTCCAGGGCCCGACGGCAAGCGGCGAGGCCGAAGACGAGGGCGCCGGAGGCATCGTCGGCGCCCTGGCGAGCCTTGGCGAGCCGGTGGTCAGCGTCGTTGAGCCAATCGTCGAACACGTTGTCATGCCGGTCGCGGGTGCCATCGGAAACGTCCTGGGGGCGGCGAGCCAGGCTTTCGGGGTCCGCGACGCGATCGCCGACCGGCTCGGCCGTCGCGGCCCGGCGGAGCCTCTCGCCAACCTGTACGAGGTCCATCCCGAAGCCAGGCTCGCCTCTCCGCGCGAGCTCGGTTTCCGTTTCGTTCCGATCGAGGACATCCGCGGCACGGCCGTCGCGGGAATGGCCCAACGCGGCGACGACTTCCTGCCGCTGCCGCCCTTCCGCGGCTCGAACTGGGAAGGCCGCTGGCAGAGGATCAGGGACGCGAACACCCGCCTCCAGCCGCTTCCCCCGGTGGACCTCATCAAGTACGACGGCGGTTACTGGGTCGTAGACGGACACAACCGCGTCGCGGCCACGATCTACTCGCGGGGCGTCGGTCTCGACGCGATGGTGGTGGAGCTCGTGCCGATGGGAGGCCACGTGAGCGAGAAGCCATCCGGCGTCCTGTCGTTCATGGGCGAGGCCGGGGCGATGCGGGCGGCGGCACAGGGACGGCGGCCGGCCGTGGGCACTCGCGTCTCCCAGCCGAGCGTGCCCGCGCCGGAGACGGCGCCTTCGAAGGGCGGCAAAGGCGGGCCGCGCAAGCAGGAACGGTCCGTGCGGTCACGAACCGGGACGGACGGGGACGGCGAGCCCCGATGACTCACCGTCTCACTCTCGAATGGCCGGACGACCGCCCCTTCAGGGATCGAGACGGAGCCGCGATACGCATCCTCGCCGTTTCCGACGTCCTCGAGCCAACCCTCACGGATGGGCGCAACAGGAACGGCATGGGCCCGATCGACCTGATCGTCGGTTGCGGCGACCTGGACTTCGACGACCTGGCGTACGTCGCCGACTCCTTCGACGCGCCGATGGTGTACATCCGAGGCAACCACGACTCGGGCAACGACTGGCGCCACGCCTCCGGCTACTGCCCCGTACCGATGCCGTCCAACTCGGTTACGCGGAGGAACGGCCTGTCCATCGGCGGGCTCAGCTGGCCGGGCACCCACGGCCAGGAATCGGTGAGGAGCGAGAGCGGCGCCTGGCGCCAGGCACTTGCCCTGGCGGTTCGCCGGATCGGACGCGGAGACCCGCTCATCATCATCAGCCACGTTCCCCCGGCCGGCGCCGGCGACGTGCCGACGGATGCCTACCATCGCGGCTTCAAGGGCTACGCTTGGCTGCTGCGGCATCTCGCGCCGCGGCTCTGGCTTCACGGTCACACGCCACTTGCGTCTACGCGCGACTGGCACGTCACCGCGGGCGCCACCGAGGTGGTCAACGTCACGGGGGCGGTGCTGATCGAGCTGATCCCCGAATCGAAGATGAAGAAAGCCGCCGACCGGGCCGAACCCGGCACTTCTCAACCTTTGCCCGAGACGCCCGACGTGCCCAAGACGCCCGACGCGCCCGAGACGAAGGAAGAGGAGGCGGCGACCCGGACGAGCCGCTAGAGAGCGAGCGGGTCGGCAGCCTCGGGATCGACACCGAGCTCGGCGGCCAGGGCGGCCGCCTCCGCCGCCGGCATGCGTCCGTCGCGCGCCAGCCCCACGGCGGCTGCCGCGGCGACGTGGGCCGGGTCGATCTCGAAGAGCGCCCGGAGCGCCTCGCGCGTGTCCGACCGCCCGAAACCGTCGGTCCCGAGAACGATCCGATTCTGAGGCAGCCAGGGTCCAACCAGGTCCGGATAGGCCCGTATCCAGTCCGTGGCGATGACGATCGGGCCGCCATCCGCCGGGAGAATCTGAGAGACATAGGGAACGCGCGCAGGCTCGGTCGGATGGAGGCGGTTCCACCGGTCGGTGGCCAGGCCGTCGCGCCGGAGCTCGCCGAAGGACGTGGCGCTGTATACCTCCGCCGCGATCCCGCGCTCGGCGAGCAGATCCCGAGTGGCCACGACCTGCGGGAGGATCGAGCCGCTGCCTATCAGCCGGACGGGCGGGCCGTCGAAACGCGCCCGCTTGCCGAGCTCGGGAGCCGGCAGAAGCCGGTACAGGCCGCGGACGATCTGCTCGTCGGTCAGATCGGCCGGACGCGCCGGCATCGAGTAGTTCTCGTTGTAGAGCGTGACGTAGTAGTAGACGTCGCGATCGAGCGACTCCAGGCCGAGGCGGCCGACGTCGTGCGGCGAGGACCCGTTGCCGCTCGACGCCGCGCCCCCGGCGTACATCCGCTCGATCCCTTGGCGAACGATCGCGGCGAGCTCGTAAGCGTAGGCCGGGTCGTAGGCTCGGACGTTGGGCACCACCGAGAAGAGCACGTGCGAGTGCCCGTCGTCGTGTTGCAGGCCTTCTCCGGTGAGCGTCGTCCGGCCCGCCGTCGCGCCCATGACGAAGCCTCGTCCGCGGATGTCGCCGAGGGCCCAGAACTGGTCGCCGGTGCGCTGGTAGCCGAACATCGAGTAGAAGATGTAGAACGGGATGAGGGGCTGGCCGTGCGTAGCGTAGGCAGTCGCGGCCGCCTGGAGCGAGGCGACCGCGCCCGATTCGGTGATCCCCTCTTCGAGCACCTGGCCGTCCTGGGCCTCGCGGTAGCTCAGGACCAGCTCCGAGTCCACCGGCTCGTAGCGCTGGCCGAAGGCGGCGTAGATGCCCACTTCCTTGAAGAGCGGATCCAGGCCGAACGTGCGGGCTTCGTCGGGGACGATCGGCACGACTCGCGCGCCGATTCCGGGGTCGCGGATGAGGTTTCGGAGCAGCCGGCCAAAGGCCATGGTCGTGCTCACGGCCACGGACGAGCCGGTCGTGAACTCCGCATCCGCTTCCTTGCGCGGCGAAGGCAGGGCGGCCGCCCGTACTACACGCCGCGGCACGAACCCGCCGAGTGCCCGGCGGCGCTCCAGCAGATACTGGATCTCCTCCGAATCGGGGCCGGGGTGGTAGTAGGGCGCGTCGTGGAGCTTGTCGTCCGGGATCGGCAGCTCGAGACGGTCGCGGAAGATCCGCAGCTCGGCCTCGGAGAGCTTCTTGGCCTGGTGAGTGATGTTGCGCGCTTCGACGCCGGGACCGAGAGCCCAGCCCTTGATGGTCTGGGCGAGGACCACGGTCGGTGCGCCGCGATATTCCGTGGCGGCCTTGTACGCGGCGTAGACCTTCCGGTAGTCGTGTCCGCCCCGCCGCAGGTGGGCGATCTCGTCGTCTGAGAGGTGCTCAACGAGGCGGCGCAACCGCGGATCCGGCCCGAAGAAATGATCCCGGATGTAGGCGCCGCCGGAAACGGAGAACTTCTGGAACTCGCCGTCCACGGTCTCGTTCATCTTGTTCACCAGGACGCCGTCCGTATCGCGGGCGAGGAGGTCGTCCCACTCGCGGCCCCAGATCACCTTGATGACGTTCCAGCCGGCACCGCGGAAAAGCCCCTCGAGCTCCTGGATGATCTTGCCGTTGCCCCGGACCGGACCGTCCAGCCGCTGCAGGTTGCAGTTCACGACGAAGGTCAGGTTGTCCAGGCCGTCCCGGGCCGCCAGGGACAGGGCGGTCGTCGCCTCTGGCTCGTCCATCTCGCCGTCGCCCAGGAAGGCCCAGACGCGCGATTCGGACGTGTCCGCAAGCCCTCGATTGGCCAGGTATCGGTTGAGCCTGGCCTGGTAGATCGCGGCGATCGGTCCGAGGCCCATCGAGACCGTGGGGAACTCCCAGAAATCGGGCATCGTCCGCGGGTGCGGATAGCTCGGCAGGCCGACGCCGGAGATCGCCTCCATCCGGAAGTGATCCAGGTTCTCCTCGGTCAGGCGGCCCTCCAGGAACGCCCTGGCGTAGATGCCGGGAGCGGCGTGGCCCTGGAAGAAGATCTGGTCGCCCGATGCCCGGGCCCCGTCGCCGTCGCGGCCGACTTCGCCGCCCGGCGACGCCGGATCCTTGCCCCGGAAGAAGTGGTTGAAGCCCACTTCGTAGAGCGTGGCCGCGCTGGCGTACGTGGCGAGATGGCCACCGATGCCCGAGGCTCGCGAGTTGGCGCGGATCACCATCGCCACCGCGTTCCAGCGGATCAGACGCCGGATGCGCCGCTCGAGCTCCTCGTCGCCCGGGAAGAAGGGCTCCTGCTCCGGGCTGATGGTGTTGATGTAGCGGGTCTGCGTGAGGGGTGGCAGGCCGACCCGGAGCTGGCGGGCGCGCTTGAGGATCTTGTAGAGCAGGAACCTCGCCCGCTCGTCGCCCTCCTGAGAGTGGATCTGGTCGAGCGCGTCGAGCCACTCCTGGGTCTCGTCCGGATCGATGTCGGGCAGCTGGTGCTTGAATTCGTCTATGTACATGGGCGTCGGACCACGGCTGGTCCGGCAGGGGCGACGGGCGAGTAGAGCGCGCCGGATTCGCTGCTACCGGTCTGGAGAGTAGCCCAAGCTCGGTGGGCCGGCCGTCAGAAACGTGCGCCGATCCGCACCGCGGTCGATTCGCCCAGGCGCGACGCATCCGGGGACCGGCCACCGTCCCCAAAAGCTTCGCCACGCAACCTTTTCGGCTCGCATTGCGAGCCAATAAGGAGCACAGTATCGAACGACAGCCCAGGGGGTTCCTCCCCGGATCGCCCTCGGGCAGAGGTGGACGCCCGCGGGCAGGAGGATCTCTTGAGCACTCAGCCGCTCGTGCTGGTAGCCGACGACGAACAGCGGATCACCAAGCTGGTGTCGATGGCTCTGAGTGACGAGGGCTTCAGAGTGGTCACCGCCTCGGGCGGCGAGGAAGCGCTGGTCAAGGCCGAGGAGATCCGGCCCGACATCGTGCTGCTGGACATAGTCATGCCGGACATGGACGGCATCGAGGTCATGCGCCAGCTCCGCGAGCGGCGTTCCGTGCCGGTCATCCTCCTGACCGCCAAGGGATCTGCGTCGGACAAGGCCAAGGGCCTGGATCTCGGCGCGGACGACTACGTTGCCAAGCCCTTCCACCCCGACGAGCTGGCCGCGCGAGTCAGGGCGGTCCTCCGGCGCGCCTCGGGGACGGCGTCCACGTCCGGAGCGGTGAAGTTCGACGATGTCGAGATAGACCTGGAGCGTCGGATCGTGACCCGGAATGGCGAGCTGGTCGAGCTCTCCAGGACCGAATGGCTGCTCCTGCAGCACCTGGCGGCAAATGCCGGCAAGGTCGTTCTCCACACGGAGCTGCTGACCAAGGTGTGGGGACCGGAATACCGCGACGATCTTCAGTACCTGCGGGTTTGGATCAGCCGCGTCCGGCGCAAGCTCGGCTCCAAGCCGGGCGATCCAGGCCGGATCAAGACATTCCAGGGGATCGGCTACCTGCTGGACGTCTCTGAGTCCTCCGACGGACACGATGGACACGAGGGACCGGACCGACGGGAGGGGCCGGACGGCAGACCGGCCGGCTCGCGAGATTTCGCCCCCGCCGAATAGGCCCCGCGGACCGAAGCTCTTCGCCGAGGCGGCCGAGGCCGAACGCCACGCCCGAGTACCGCCGCCGGGCCCGGACAAAGAAACAAGCGGCTCGAGGAGGGGGACCCGAGCCGCTTGTTGTCTCAATGAAGACGCCCCGTCACCGGCGTCTCCAGGAAGTGTTCTGATTGGAGGAGGAGCGTTGATCAGAACATTAGGAGCCGGAGCCTGACGGAGGCGTCGTGGCCGACGCGCTGTTCATCACATTCACGTTGCAACGATCTGGCTCAACGCTCGCAAGCGCCCGATCCGGCCGGCAGCCCTTGCCATGTCGGTCCCCATGCCGTACAAACGGTGGCCGAAGAACCTGCAAGGCGCGCTGTGCCGCGGCGGATCTCGACAGGAAGGTGCGTGGATGCGAGCAGGCTGGAACACCCCTCAGGCTGGTCCGTGGATGCTCGACGACCCGGACGCCAGGTATGACCCGCTGGTGGCGCTCGTGATCGTGGACGTCCAGAACGACTTCGCCGATCCGGCCGGGTCGCTGTCCGTCAGAGGTGGCGCGGACATCGTTCCGCTGGTCAACCTGGAGATAAGACGCGCCCTCGCCGCCGGCGCGGCCGTCGCGTACACCCAGGACTGGCACCCGCCCCACACTCCGCACTTCGCCCAGGACGGAGGGATCTGGCCCGTCCACTGCGTGGCGGAAACCTGGGGAGCGGAGCTGCACCCGAACCTCGCCGTCGCCGGTCCGATCGTCCGGAAGGGCTCGCACGGTGAAGACGGCTACTCGGGGTTCTCGATGAGGAATCCGGCCGGAGGCGCGCCGGTGCCGACGGAGCTCGACGCGACCCTGGCTCGCGGCGGCGCCAGGCGGATCGTGGTCTGCGGTCTCGCCACCGACTACTGCGTCAAGGCCACGGCGCTCGACGGGGTCCGCCTGGGCTACGAGACGGCCGTCCTGATCGAAGCGATCCGGGCAGTCGACCTGCAGCCCGGCGACGGCTCGCTCGCCCTCGACGAGATGGCGGCCGCGGGCGTACGGCTGATCGGCGTCCGAGCGGCGACGACCTAGCGGCGCCGGCTCCTCCGATGCAGATCCACCTGGTCGACGCCACCTACGAGCTTTTCCGCGCCTACTACGCGCCGAGGCCCACGACTCGAGCGCCGGACGGCCGCGACATCGGCGGGGTCGTCGGCCTGCTGTACAGCCTGCTCTCGCTTCTCCGGGACGAGGGCGCGACTCACGTCGGCTGCGCCACGGACCATGTCATCCGCTCGTTCCGCAATGGCCTGTATCCGAACTACAAGACGGAGGCCGGCGTCCCACAGGAGCTGCTCGATCAGTTCCCGCTTGCCGAGCGGGCGATGGAGGCCCTTGGCCTCGTGGTCTGGCCCGAGACCGACCTCGAAGCCGACGACGCCCTCGCGACGGCCGCCGCGCGGTTCGCGGCCCATTCGGACGTCGAGCGGATCGTCATATGTACCCCGGACAAGGATCTGGCCCAGTGCGTACGCGACGATCGCGTGGTCCTCCGCGACCGGCGCCGCGATCTGACCATCGATCGGGCCGGCGTCATCGAGCGCTGGGGCGTTCCGCCCGAATCGATCCCGGACTATCTGGCCCTGGTCGGAGATTCGGCGGACGGATTCCCGGGGCTGCCCGGCTGGGGCAAACGATCGGCCGCCACCGTGCTTGCCCGGTTCGGGCACCTGGAGGACATTCCGGCCGACGTGGCGGACTGGCACGCGGACGTCCGATCCGCGGGAGCGCTCGGCGTCGCGCTCCGAACGCAGTGGGCCGACGCGCTCCTGTTCCGCCGCCTCGCGACCCTGGTCTCCGACGCTCCCCTGCCCCAGACCGACCCGGAGGAGCTGCGCTGGCGCGGCGCGCGGCGGGCAGAGTTCGGGGCGCTGTGCGAGGAGCTCGGACAGCCACGATTGGCCGAGCGGCCGCACCTCTGGCGGGATTGACCGGAAGCTAGCTGAGCAGCTCCAGAATCGTGGCGTGGTGCCGCGGCGAGGCAGCCAGGCACGACCACTTCTTCGCCGGAGTGGCAAGGTCGAACCACGGCTTGCCGTCCAGGGTGGTCACCCGCGCTCCGGCTCGCTCGGCGATGAGCCCGGCGGCGGCCACGTCCCAGGCGGACAGGCCGGCGCTCTGGGCGTACACGTCGAAGCGGCCGCAGCCAACGTAGGCAAGCGTGAGCGAGGCCGAGCCCATGGATCGATGAGCACGGATCTTCCTGAGGGCCTCCCTCCGCTTCCGCACCGTCCCGCGGCCCCCGACGGCAAGGGTGGCCACGGCGTCTTCAAGCTGCTCCTTGTCGCCGACGTGGACCTGATGGCCGTTCCGCAGGGACGGGCCGTCGATCGAGCCCGCGAAGGTCTCGTCCCGGGTGGGGTCGTAGACGACGCCGGCCACCGGAGTGCCGTTGGCCACGAGGGCAATGGAGATACAGAAGAACGGGATGCCGTTGGCGTAGTTGATCGTGCCGTCGAGCGGGTCCACGATCCAGACCCGGGAGGGCTTCGGCTCGCCCGGCTTCGCGCCGACCGCGGCCACCTCTCCGATCTCCTCCGCGTAGAACGCGTCCGCCGGGTAGCGCTCCTGGACGGCCTCCATCACCAGGGCCTCGCAAAGGTGGTCCACCTCGGTCACGACGTCGCGCGGACCCTTTGCCCGGATGTCCTCCAGGTGCTCATATCGGTCGAGCTGGATCTGGCCGGCTCTGTGGGCCAGCTCTATGGCCAGCGCCAGCTCGTCGGCGTAGGCCTCGGACCGGCCGAGGGGATCGTGGTGGTGCGACTCTCCCATCAGCTCGCGACCCCCGGGTCGCGCGCGATCCCGGCTTCGAGGGCGATCTCGATCGTCTGCTCGATGGCTCGATTGAGCT
>VFSW01000217.1_pt1 | contig 80390 bp, 75 predicted proteins | sample 5358111 | NCBI WGS metagenome assembly VFSW01 (sample SAMN11554181, study PRJNA540505) | mine drainage metagenome | isolation source: sediment from site ElyBrook_90M | place: USA: Ely Copper Mine, Vershire, VT | collected 2017
CCCCCGCGCTGTTGCGCCCCCACCGGCTCCTGCTAGACTGAGTGGCGTTGATTTCTATGGAGGCTTTATGACTGAGATTCATACCGTTGGCGTCATCGGCGCTGGAACCATGGGTTCCGGCATCGCGCACGTCTTTGCCCGCTCCGGCTTTGAAGTTGTGCTCTGCGATGTGGAGATGCGCTTCCTCGACCGCGCGCTCGGCCAAATCAAAACTAATCTTGGACGCGAAGCGGCGAAAGGAAAACTCGCCGAAGCAGACATCGAGCCGACGATGATGCGAATTGCGCCGACCACCGATCGCGCATCTTTGGCGGGCACGCAGTTTGTCGTTGAAGCCGCAAGCGAGCGTTTCGAAATCAAGAAAGAATTGTTTCAAGCCCTCGATGAGTTGATGAATCCGGAGGTCATTCTAGCCACCAACACTTCGTCCATCTCCATCACCAAACTTGCCGCCCAGACCAAGCGCCCGTCGCAGGTGATCGGAATGCACTTCTTCAATCCTGTGCCGATGATGAGTTTGGTCGAAGTGATTCGCGGCCTCGCGACCTCTGACGCGACATTTGAGTCAGTGCGCGCACTCTCAGTCAAGCTCGGCAAGACGCCAGTTGAGGTCAACGATGCACCAGGCTTTGTCAGCAACCGCGTTCTGATGCCGTTGATTAACGAGGCGGCCTTTGCGGTGATGGAGGGCGTGGCGAAACCCGAAGCCATTGACGAAGTCTTCAAGCTGGGCATGGCACATCCGATGGGGCCCCTGACGCTGGCGGATTTCATCGGTCTCGACGTTTGCGTGGACATTATGCGCGTCATGGTCGATGGACTTGGAGACCCGAAATATCACCCCTGTCCGCTGCTGGTGAAGATGGTGGACGCCGGTTGGTTGGGAAGAAAGTCGGGACGCGGCTTTTATACCTACGAGAAAAAATAATTTTCAGTACAAAGAGGGACGCGGCGTGTGCCGCGTCCCTCTTTTTATTTGGCGCAGAAAAATTATTGGGCCGTATTTATTTTGCGGCGTATGGATCCGGAACCGGCTTCGCGCTATCGAGCCACGCTGTGTAGATGAGGTCACGCAACATCGAGGCTCCGGCGGCGAGGCGAGAAGCTGTGAACTCGCGCGATTCCTCGCTTCCCTTACCAGTAAAGCCGCCAGCCTTCTCAAGCTGGTAGACCTTCTCGACATAAGTTTGGGAGTGGCGTAGATAAAGTAGATACTGGTCGAACAGATCTCCCTGGATTGCAGCTGCGGGAGTCATCTTTGGCGCGACCTCTGCTGCGGTGATGTTGGCGCCGACAAACGGGCCTTCGAATTGCCAGTGGATTTTGTGCTCTGTCGTGTAGCCGTTCGGATTGGCGCCAACCCAGCCGTTGTACTTGATGGTGGTGTGGAGAGGCTGTGCGCCATCACCGACGTAGTGACCTAGCCACCCGGCGTAGAAAATGGCGGCCTGCTCGACTTCGTGTGTGTTTTTGCCGGCGGCCTGGAGGCTGCGGTACTCGCGCAGCGCGGCTTTGAGGCGCTCCCAGACTTCCTCGGTTTCCCACGGTTGCAGCCCGATTTTTGCTGGATCCTTGTGACCGGCGTAGGCGAGTGCGAGAAAATCAAATCGTTTGTGTGGTAGTGTGCCGAGTGCATCCGCATCTTCAAGATCGATGAAGTGCTCCGGTGCCTGCGCGGCAACCAGTTCCGGCTCGGCGGGAGAACGCCAACGGTCTGGCTCCGGGCCAAGGTACTCGATTTCGGCGATCGCCTCTCCGGTGCGCAGGAAGACTGGAACATCGGCGGGGAGAGCGGAAGCGGCCAGGCGGTTGATCATGCGATGGCCTTCGTTGCCCCATGCGTGGGAGATGGGTGCCAAGGCAAGTGCGGCTAGTAGGGCGCACAGAGTTGATATAGAAAGTGAATTCTTCATGTTGGGAAGTATAACGAACTATTCCAGCCTACTGACTCAAAGTTGCACATCACTGACTTCCCTCACACCAATTACACTTGTAGCTTGTGATTGCCCCTGACCCATTTGCGCCGCAGCTTGGATTTAGCTTCGAGGAGCCCCCACCCACCCGGCGTGTGTGGCTGGTGCGCGAACTGGTGACGCACGCGCGTGAGTTGGTAGAGAAGAAGTTCAGCGATATTTGGGCTGAGGGTGAAATTTCAAATTACAGACCGGCACCGAGCGGGCATCTTTACTTCACGCTCAAAGATTCAGACGCGCAGTTGCCCGTGGTGCTCTTCCGGCGCCAGGCGATGCTGCTCCGCTTTAAACCTGAAGACGGGCTACATGTGCTGGTGCGCGGAAAAGTCAGCGTCTACGAGCAACGCGGGCAAATGCAGTTGGTTGCGGAAACGATGGAGCCGGTGGGTGCAGGGAGCCTGCAACTGGCCTTTGAGCACTTGAAAGAGCGGCTGGCTACGGAAGGTTTGTTTGATGCAGCACGCAAGAGAAAGCTGCCGGCATTTCCGCGAGCGGTTGGTGTGGTAACGTCGCCTACGGGTGCGGTGATCAGGGATTTTTTGAATATTGTGGGGCGACGGCATTCTGGGTTGAGCGTGATGGTCTACCCGGTGAGCGTGCAGGGGGGTGCTGCGGCGGGTGAAATTGTTGAGGCAATCAGGGAGCTGAATCGGGCGACGGGTCTGGTGGATCTGATTGTGCTGGCTCGCGGTGGCGGCTCGCTCGAGGATTTGGCGGCCTTCAACAGCGAGGCGGTGGCGCGCGCGATTGCAGGCTCGGAACTGCCGGTGGTCTCCGCGATAGGGCACGAGACGGATTTCACGATTGCAGATTTTGTGGCGGATCTGAGGGCGCCAACCCCATCTGCTGCGGCGGAGTTGATCACTGAGGCGCAGCATACTGTCACAGAGGATTTGGCGAATTTGATGCACAGGCTGGAACGTGCAACAAGATTTCAGTTGCTGCAGGTAAGACAGAGATGGTCGCGATTGCCGGCAAGCCGCACTGAGTCTCGTGTTGCGCAGTTGATTCGCAGGTTGGAGCAGCGGCTGGATGATTTGGCGGGGCGCGTTGAGCAGCGCGCGCATGAGCACTTGCGCGCGCTCCGTAAAAAATGTGACGGGCTCAGTGCAACGGTCTTGCGGCATGATCCGAGGCAGTTGCTCGGGCAATCACGGCAGAGATTGGCGGCGGGGCGTGCACATATCGAGTTGGCCATCACCCATCGTTTGCATGAATCTGCGGTGGCGCGCGGTGGCTTGGACGCGCGATTGAATGCGCTTTCGCCGCTCGCTGTGCTCGAACGCGGGTATGCGCTGGTCCATGATGAGGCGGGCCGGGTGGTGCGGGATGCGGCTGAGTTGAAGTCGGGCGCGCAGGTGACGACGAGGGTGAGCCGTGGGAGCTTCAGCAGCCGCGTAGAATCAATCCGCGTAGAATTAAATAAGAGTGATGCAGAAAAAAACGATGAGGCGGATGCTGGAAAATCAGACGTTCGCAAATCTAGGACAGGCAAGAAAAAATGAGCAAGAGCGGGCGTAAGCTATTTGGAACCGATGGAATTCGCGCGGTTGCGGGTGAGTATCCGCTGGACGCGAAAACAATTTATGCAACAGGATTGGCGATTGGACACGCGCTGGTGAAAGCTGCGGCGCCCGGTACTGGTTCAGGTGGGGCGATGCCTGCGGTGCTGATTGGGCGCGATACGCGTGAATCGGGAATAGGAATTGCAGCGACGCTCGGCTGTGCGTTGCGCAAGACAGGAGTGCGCGTATTCAGCGCGGGAGTGGTGACTACGCCGGCGGTTGCCATGCTGACGAAGAAGCATGGCTATGCCGCGGGAGTGGTGATTTCTGCCTCGCATAATCCGTGGATGGATAACGGAATTAAATTATTTGGCGGAGATGGATTCAAGCTCCCCGATGCCGAGGAACTGGCGATTGAGAAAGAGATTCTGACGCATGCTTCAACAGCCGAGGTGCCGGAGAAAATTCCAGTGCTGCTCGATAATGAGAGTCTGCGCGATGAGTACATTGCCTATCTGCAGAGTGCGGTGAAGGGTCTAAATCTTGGAGGCAGTACACATAAAGCCGCGCTGCACATTGTCGTAGATTGCGCGAATGGCGCGGCGGCGGCGATTGCTCCGACTCTCTTTGCGCGCCTCGGCGGAAACGTAGAACTGCTGCATGTGAAGCCGGATGGAAGAAATATCAACGAGAACTGCGGCGCGTTGCATCCAGAGCATGTCGCGGCTGAAGTGGTGACGCGCAAAGCTGATATTGGATTGACCTTTGATGGCGATGCGGATCGTTGCATGCTCGCTGACTCGCGCGGGAATGTTGTGAATGGCGATGCGATTCTGCTCTTGGCCGCGCGGGATTTGAAAACGCGCGGATTGCTCACCGGCGACCTCGTGGTTGCGACCACGATGAGCAACATGGGACTTGAGGCCGCGTTGAAGCGCTCGGGGATTCTCATGCTCCGTGCGCCCGTCGGCGACCGTTACGTCCTCGAAGAAATGCAGAAGACAAATGCCGCGCTCGGTGGCGAACAATCTGGACACATTCTTCTCCCCCACCTGGCCACCACCGGCGATGGATTGCTGACCGCTCTGATGGTCCTCGACCTTGTCGCGCGCAGTGGCAAGACGATTGAAGAGTTGACCGCAGACCTAAAAGTATTTCCGCAGGTAATTGTGAATGTGCGCGTCAGAGAGAAGAAGCCTCTCGAAACAATTCCCTCTGTAGCCGCCAGGATTCGCGCAGCCGAGGCGGAGTTGGCAGATTCCGGCCGCGTCGTGATTCGCTACTCCGGAACAGAAAAGCTCGCCCGCGTAATGATTGAAGCAGAAAGCGATGAGGCGATGAAGCGGCACGCGCATGCAATTGCAGAGGCGATACGTACTGAAATCGGAGAAATTTAGGAAACCACTGACAGTTGTAACCGGCTGCGACCACTCCTCAACAATGTGTGTGGCAGGTGCCCCAGTCATCAATCTGTGAGCGAGTTGTAAAGCTGTGCACCGTCCATCACGTTCTTAGCGATGAGCGGGCATTGGAGATTGAATCTGAATGGACTGCATTGAGAAGGAGCGCCGACCAAAAGCCGGCAAACGGAGATTTGTGTATCCCACACTTTGCAAAGCACTTTTCACAAGGGTGAGATGCCAATCCAGGTAGTTCTAGCACTCTCTACTAACAATGAATTTGGGCGCCCCACCCTCGCCGCGTCTTTTTTTTGCGGCTAGGATGGGTTTCTCTTTCACAATACAAAAGTGCTGAATCAATACTCTTCCCGCTTTCTCCACTCCCTCACCAAATCATCCGCCGCACTCTGCCAATCATTAAACTCAAACTCAAATCCCGCCTCCAGCAACCGTCTCGGAACCACACGCCTGCTCTTGAGCACCAACTCTGACTCCGTCCTCAAAAAAAACGCGCCCACCTCAAGCAGCGGCGCAGGTGCCGGCAGCCCATTCACAGCCAACCCATTTCCCCACGCCACTCTCAACGCACGCATGAACTCGCTGTTCGGGAGCGGCCCCGGTGCAGTCATATTGATCGGCCCCTCAATCTCCTCATGCGCAATTAAAAATTCAACCGCCCGAGCATAATCCAGTTCATGAATCCAACTGACAAACTGCCTTCCATTCCCCACCTTGCCACCCAGCCTCATGCGCACCAAATTCAGCATCACCGCAAACACGCTTCCCGGATGCGGCCCAAAAAGCAGTGAAGTCCTCAACGCAATCTTGCGCGTCCGCGGCGTCGGCGTCTTGTAAAAAGCCGCTTCCCAATCCCTCGACAGCTTCATTGAGAACTGCCACGTCTTCGGCGCCCCCTCAACCTCGCTCCCCGCTATCCCGCTGACCTCGTCCATATCCCGGTCCAGCGAGTGCCGGTAAATCGTCGCCGTTGACGCATTCAGCCACACCTTAGGCGGCTCGGCAAGCTGCGCAATCACTTCACCCAAAATCTCCGTCGACCTGATCCGCGAGTTGTACATCGTCGCGCGATTCTTCTTCGTCGATCTGCAATTCACCGACCGCCCCGCAAGATTGATGCAAACATCCGAGCCCTCCAGCGTCTCTGTCCACGGCCCTATCCTCTCGCCATCCCAGTACACTGACTCCCACGGCTCCGTACTCGGCCCGCGCGACAAAATACTCACCCGGTGGCCCTGCCCCGCAAAATGTCGCGCCAGCATCTGCCCCATCTGCCCTGCCCCGCCCGGTATCACTATGCGCAGTGATTTTTCGCTCATGCAAATGCCTCCGCCCACTCTGCCGCGTGATCCACCATCAGATCTGGTTGCGTCTCATCAAATGTCTGCGGCGCCAATCCATAGCTGCAACCAAGCGACCACGCACCTGCATTACGCGCCGTCTGTACATCCACCGCGCTATCGCCAATCATCAGCGTCTCGTGCGGCTTTACCCCCGCCTCATCCATCAGCGTATTCAATCCCAGCGGATCGGGCTTTTTAATCAGAAAACTATCGCCTCCATAAATTTCAAAAAGATACTGGCTCAATCCAAGCGCCTCGCAAATCGCGCGCGCCGGACCCACCGGCTTGTTCGTCAGCACCGCCATCTGCCGCTTGCCCCCGCCCGGATACGGTTGAATCTTCGCAAGCGCTTCCAACACTCCCGGGTAAACAGTTGTGTAATCCAATTTATGCGCCCGGTAATAATCCAGAAAATATCGCATCGCTGAATTCAGCAGATGCTCATCCTCTTCACCGCCCTCAGCGCCAAACAGCGCCCTCCGAACCAGCATCGCCGCGCCGTCCCCAATGTAACTCGTGATCTGCTCTTTCTTCAGTTCCGCGCGCCCAAACTCCTGCAACGTCGCATTCACGCTGTTGCACAAATCCTCGGTGGAATCAATCAGCGTTCCATCCAGATCAAAAACCACCAATCGTATCGAGTCCTGCGGTATGGCGCGAAAAATGCGAAGCATGAACTCAGTTTAACTGTTCACGCTCCGCATTCTTCACTTCAATAAATTCTCGGCCGCGCAGTTAGTGAACGCGCACGCTTCCCGATCCCGTATCCACCTTCACCGTAGGTCCGCCGCCATTCACCTTCCCGCGCACATGATTCTTCTCCTGATTCCCCTCAGCCACCAGTTGTTGATCCGCATGAATTCCCCCCGAGCCCGTCGACGCATCCAGCGTGAACGCCGCACCGCCAACTTCCAACTCCACGGATCCAGAGCCCGTGTGCACGCCCCAGTTATGCTCCGGCGCTCCCTTTACATAAATATCCCCAGAGCCCGTCTCAGCTCGCAGCGATCCATGCACGCCCCGCAGATGAATACTTCCGCTGCCGGTATTGGCTTTCACATCGCCCGTGCCATCAAGCTCCACATCAATATCGCCCGAGCCGGTTCCAACATCCAGCGTCCCATGCAGTCCATGTCCCTTGATGTTTCCTGAGCCCGTCCCCAGCTTGGCATTCTCGCCCACGCCTTCAACTTCAACATCACCTGAGCCGCTCTCAGCCTTCAGCAGCACATTCTGCGGCGCCTGTACTTCGTAATCGATGCTGATGTTGTTCCAATGCTCATTATGCTGGCCCACACGAATAATCTCGCCCGTCTGCTCTATCGGCGGATTCGCTGCAATCTCCTTCACCTTCGCGTCGTTCTTACTCCCCCACCCTGAGCGCACGTGGCCAACAATATGAATCTGTCCATCACTCCCGTGCGTTACGTGAATCCACCCCGACCCCGTTGAAATCAGCAGCGTCGCCTGTGCCTTCACCGTCAACGTCTTGTCAAAACTTGCTTCACTTGCCAGCGCCGGCACTGCTGCCATCGCCAGACCAATAATCGCACTCACTAAAATCTTCTTCATCTCTCACCTCAGTGTTGATGTTTGTTCTCTCATTGCTCCGGACACACGTCCGCCTGCTACCTGTTAACTCTCTTTACGCATGCCACCCTTCATTAGTTCCCCAATTCACAATTGTCTATGCGCTCGACGCGTACCGCTGCTCCCGTGCCGGGGTCCCCGACGAGCGCTCTTGGTCGTAGGCCTGGCTGACATCTGACATCTGACATCTGATCCCTGCCAATGAATTATCCTCAAAACTGGGAGCTCCATGCACTTCGCTCTTCTCCAATTCGTCCTCATCGCGGCGCTCATTCTCGCTAACGGATTCTTTGTCGCCGCCGAGTTCGCTCTCGTCTCCATTCGCGATTCACGCATAGAACAGATGATCGCCAACGCCATCCCCGGCGCGCGCGCCGTCCGTCTCCTCCAGCAGGACCTCGACGACTTCCTCCCCGCCGTCCAACTCGGCGTCACCCTCTGCTCCCTCGCTCTCGGCTGGATCGGCGAACCCGCTCTCGCCACGCCCCTCCTCACCGTCATCAACTCTCTCCCCATCACCATTCCACACGCCGTCTTCTACTCCAACGTCGCCGCCGTCGCTCTCGCCTTCGCCTTCATCACTTACTTCCACGTCCTCCTCGGCGAACTCGTTCCCAAATCTCTCGCCCTCCGCCGCACTGACGCTCTCGCCGTCGCCATCGCGCCAACCATGCTCTTCTTCATGGCCCTCACGCGACCCGTCATCCACCTCCTGCGCTCCTCCGCATCACTCGTCCTCAAAATCTTCAACGTCCCCGTCACTGAGCGCGCCGCCGTCCACTCCGCTGAAGAAATCAAGCTCATCGCCACTGCCGCTCGCCGCCTCGGTGTCCTCCCTCCATTTCAGGAGTCGCTCGTCCATCGCGCGCTCGAACTCGCCGGCATCACTGTCCGTGAGATCATGACTCCGCGCCAGAAAATCATCGCACTCCCTTCCAACATGCTCATTGAAGAGGCCAGCGCACAGGTCATTCATTCCCAGCACTCCCGCGTTCCCGTCTACGATGAAAATCTCGGACCTGAACACATCATCGGCGTCGTCTATTCCAACGACCTCGCTCGACTCATGCACTTCCGCCCGGCCAACGCGCCCAACTCAACCATCACTACCACCGGACAGCTCCTCACCTCCAATTACCTCTCGCTTTCCCTCTCCCAAATCATGCGCGATGTCTTCGTCGTCCCTGAAACTAAAACCGTCCTCGACCTCATCCGCGACCTGCAGCAACGCCGCCGGCAGCTCGCCATCGTCGTCGACGAGTTCGGCACCACCGTCGGCCTCGTCACCGTTGAAGACGCCGTCGAGCAACTCACTGGTGAACTCGACGACGAATTCGACGACCCGGCACGTCCCGTCATCACCACCGCCTCCGGCGCTCTCCTCATGGATGGCAGTGTCAACCTCCGCGACCTTGAAACCCAAATGCAGTGGAAACTCCCCCGCGAAGACGGCATTGAAACCCTCGCCGGTTTCCTCCTCCTTCGCCTCGGCCATATCCCCGCCGCCGGCGAATCCATCCTCTGGGAAGACCGCCGCATGACCATCATCGAGATGGACGGTCGGCGCATCGCCAAAGTTCGCGTCGAACCGACTCAAAAACAGCCGCCTCAACTAAATATCCAAGAGGCACGTTCTTAATCGCTATCATCTGCATCTCTTTTTGGTCTCCCTCTGTCCCTTAGTCCCTTTGTCCCTGTTTTTTCTTAAGTGTCCGTCGTCACCAACCACCCACTCACTAACAGAGCTATAATTGCCCCGGTTATTAGTGCTGGCAGAATCAGTTCCCAGATTCTGCCCGCTGCTTCGGGAGGCTATTCGAATGAAAACAATCAATTTCTTGTCCCTGCTCGCAGTTGTTGTGGTTCTCTCAGCGCTCACTCCGGCCCTGCGTAGTGCGCAGGACACAACAGCAGGCTCTTCACACGCCAAGCTCACAAACCCTGTCAAGCCAACACCTGAGCACCAGGCACGCGCAAAGGAAATATTCAAAATCGATTGCGCAATGTGCCACGGCGACAACGGCAACGGCAAAACGGACCTCGCCCGCGATATGAATCTCACGCTGAAAGACTGGACTGACCCCTCCACCCTCGGCTCAAAAACCGATGGCCAGATCTTCGACATCATTCGTGGCGGCATGGACAAAATGCCACCCGAGTCCGAAGGCCGCGCTCCAGACGAAATCCTCTGGAACCTGGTCATCTACGTCCGCTCCATCGCAGCCGCTCCCCCCGCCAAGTAATACCGGAGCGCACCGGCTTATCTGACGCACGCCTCCAGCACACTTAGGCTGGCAACGGACTCTTATCCCGCTGCCAGCCTTGGTTTTGGCAAAAATCCACCTGCCTCACATCGCACTGTAATACCTAATCAACTTTCCCAAAATTGCGCTACAAACAGTTGCTCCTTCTCTCATTATCACTATTGACTAGACGCTAAACGCTAGACGCTCTTCGCCTCATCGACAGTCTCAGGCAGTATCCTAAACACACCATGCGCTCCATCCTCACACGACTCGCCCTCACCCTCCCTGTCGTCTGGCTGGTCGTCTCCCTCGTTTTCCTACTCATCCATCTCGTCCCCGGCGACCCCGTCCAGCTCATGCTCGGCGAAGGCGCCACACCCGCTGACATCTCCAAACTCCGCCACCAGCTCGAACTCGATCTCCCCCTCCACACCCAATACCTCCACTACTGGCGTGGCGTCTTCACCGGGGACCTCGGTCAATCCATCCGCCTCCACGATTCCGTCGCCCACCTCATCGCCCAGCGGTACCCCTTCACCATCGCCCTCACCCTCGCCGCCCTCACCCTCGCCCTCGCTCTCGCCCTCCCCGCCGGAATCTTCAGTGCCATCCGCCGCGGCAAATGGCTCGATCGACTCCTCGGCGTTGTCTCTCTCTTCGGCCTCTCCGTTCCCAACCTCGCCCTCGGACCCGCTCTCATCGTCTTCTTCTCCATCTATCTCGGCTGGCTACCCGTCTCCGGCGCAAGCTCCACCCCCTCCGCCAACTTCTCCCTCTCCGCCATCCAACTCCCTTATCTCATCCTCCCCGCTTTCACCATGGGTCTTTCCATGGCCGCCATCCTCACTCGCATGGTCCGCACCTCCATGCTCGAGGAGCTCAATCAGGACTACATTCGCACCGCACGAGCCAAAGGCCTCTCCGAATTCCGCGTCATCACCCGCCACGCCCTACCCAACGCGCTCACCCCCATCCTCACCGTCGTCGGACTCCAATTCGGCGCACTCCTCGCCGGAGCCATCGTCACTGAAACCATCTTCAGTTGGCCCGGTCTTGGCCGCCTCGTCGTCAACGCCATCTCCAGCCGCGATTACGCCCTCGTCCAGGGCTGCCTCCTCTCCATCGGATTGACTTACGTCCTCGTCAACCTCCTCACCGACGCCGCCACCCGCTTCGCCAACCCCAGAATGCGCATTTAGTCTTTGATTATTTGAGCGGAACCTCTGACTCGGAACTGCCCGCACAACGCTCTCGTAATACCCTCTGTATACTTTCTTTGTTTGGAGTCATTCCATGAAACGTGCACTCTTTTTATCCATCATCCTGCTTGCCGCTGGACTCAACGCACAATCGCCTGTTTCATCCACCTCTTCTACTGAAATGGCGCTGCGCGGGATCATTATGCAGTGGCAGAATGGCTACAACAGTGGCAACGCCGCTCTGGTCGCTGCCCTCTACGCCAATGACGCCTACTATCTGACGCAGCATTATATTACCGGCATTGTGCAGGGCCGCCCCGCTATCCAGGCCTATGTGCAAAGGGGCGTTGACGCTCATTATCAAATCGACTCGATCAAAATCATCTCCATGGATTATTCTGACGACTTTGCCTACGTCATCACTCGCTACGACGCAAACAACGGCGGGCAGAAAGCCTTCGGCGTAAACGTGGTAGTGCTGAAGAAAACTGCCGCCAAGTGGTTGATTGTGGCTCACGAAGCCGCAGTGCCCGATCCTGCCACCGCAGTTCAAAGCTTATCCATTCCCGCGCATCCCTAAAGCCCGCTGACTCGCTGACTCCCTGACTCCCTGACTTGCTGACTTGCTGATTCGCTGCCCCGCTGACTCGCTGACTCGCTGACTTGCTGACTCGCTATCACTGCGAAGCAGTGGCTGACTTGCTGCGCTTGTCTATAAACACTCATCAATCTTCAAAATATCAATCAACATTCTAATAACAACTCGCCTGCAGGGAGCAACCAATGTTGCCCCGCATGAACCCTGAGTCTTGCGAAGAGGAATCCCGGAGGCACACCGGGTTGCCCATCCCTTCCGCCTTCTTCTGCGGAATGCATGAAAACCTGAATCCAAACCTCACTCTGCTTTTTCAAACCTATCTAAAAATCCCAACATCATTTCTTTCCCCTCGGCTTCTCCGCCCCGGCACAAGCCGTCTGTTCCTCAACCCCGCAGCTCTTCTTCTCCATCTCGCACGCTCTCGGCAATTCCTTCAATTTCTTCTCCACAAAAACCGCATACAAGCAAGATTGATCCTTACGGCGCTCTGTATCCCTCTCCAGCGACATCCCCTTCTGATACCACCGATCCGCGTCAGAACGGCGCTTTCGCTGTGAAGCCCTGCCGGCTGAGGTTCACTTTTTCACCTCAAACGCCTCCGGATCGGCCTTGCGCAACTCCTCCAAAAACTGCGCATACTCCGCCTCGCCGCGCTTCAGCTTGCTGTAGTCCGCGTCTTTGTAATACTGGCTGATGTAGTTGAAGGCGTAAGCCGCATACCAGGGGATTTCCTTGTCCGGGTTCATCGAGTCGATCACCGGATTGTTGACCGGCTTACCCTGCGCAACAGCCCACGCATACGGCGCTTCCCGGATGTCGTAACCCGCTAAGTACATTTGCCGGATGCCGAGACGTAGTGTCCGCTTATTTATGTTCAGCATTTCTTCGAATAGGTGAAGTATGTGATATCGACTATTACTTTCAATTGCAAAGGAAGCGTTATTAATCTGATTTTGCAATACTGATGCGATGGTGTATGACAACAGCGCGGCTAGCTCCGCCTTATTATGTAATCTCGGCAGCACACAGTCAGGAATGAGAATCGCTCCGTCTGGAAGAGCGATGATGTTGCTGCTCGTATCGTAAAGTGCTGCACTGTCATATGTGTACTCATTCGCTCCCCAACTTGAAGTGTTGAACGGCAACGTGCCATTTATGCTCAGGCCTCTCATCTTGCCGACGGCAGCTGACGAGTGAACGACATAGAAACGAAACTGAATCTTGGCTTTGTCTGATTTCGGCAATAATGTTAGATATCGTGGGATTAATTGCATCCCGAGTTCTGTAATACGGGCCTGTAATGTTTCACTCGGCACGATACTTATACCCTTGCCATAGCCACACTGAATCTCCGCAGAAGATCCATGGCTATAATTCAGCTCTGCAATATCTGTGCAATTCACTACAGATTGTTGTGCCTGATTCTTTGATGCTGTCAGACTCGCTGCCATAAAGCTATCAGCACGCGTACTGGCAGCCTGGTATGTGATCTGCATATTTGGTGTAATTGATTTTCCAGGCTGTAATGCACCACCTTGGTCCAACGCAATCCTGGTTTGAGGTGTAATTGATAAAGTGTAACCGTCCAAAAATATTTTCCCGGATGATACCCCCTGCACTGACTGCAATTCTGGTGCTTCTTCAAGTAAAGCCGCACCACTGAGGTTAGTCGGTGGCTGTATGGGATATTCAATCATCCGCTCAGCCACAATTTGACTCTTGCTTTGTTGCTCTCCGATAACATGGACTCGTGTGCCTATCGCAATCTGATTAAGATCGCAGGCAATTGAGACGCCCTTATACCGTCGAATAGCATAGCGGACACTTGTGTGCATGAAGCGATTATCAGCTGGGACTACTTCGAGTTTCAATGCTATATTGCGTTCACATTTAGTCCCATTTGTGAGTACGATTTGCATTCCGCCGAGATAAAAATCGACTGACGAACCAATCGCAGATATATACCCATCCACTTTTTCGGCATACAGTGTGGTTGGCCCTATGACGGATATTAGCGTAAAAAGCACAGATAGTCGGAAAATCCGTACTCGCCAATTTTGCCTTGCCTGTCTGATTCCATTTGAAAAGTTAGTCATCTGGCGATAGCTCCCGGAGTAGGGATTGGGCTGTGAGATTGATGGCCTAAAAGGTCATTTGCGTTCAGATTTTGGTTCGGAATTCCAATAGTCGATTTGCCCAAACCGCCAAGATCGCTAAGCCTTGGCAACAAGCTCCCGTGGAATTGCGGCGGACCGAACAAATCCCAGAAGGAAGAAAGCAACTCGCTTACTATCACGTAAACAGTGTAACTGCTGCATTCAATTTTCCGCACCTGTGGCATAGTTGGAGAGTTATTAATCTCGTCACTCAAATATTCCATCACTTTTTCACCTCGAACGCATCGGGATCGGCTTTGCGCAGCTCGTCGAGGAACTGCGCATACTCCGCCTCGCCACGCTTCAGCTTGCTGTAGTCCACGTCTTTGTAATATTGGCTAATGTAGTTGAACGCGTAAGCGACCATCCTTGTTGAATATCCATTATCGTTTGAGTCAATCTGAGGATTGCGTACCTTTTTGCCCTTTGCCACAGCCCATGAAAACGGTGCATAGCGAATGTCATAGCCTGCCTGATACAACTGCCGGATACCAAGCCGTAACACTTGCTCATTGAGATTCCAGATATACTTCCCTGTATACATAGCATTGTTAGTTCCATTTTCCCTTGTGTTAAAACTCATTTTCTGCGCTTTGAAGTGCTGCACACTAAAAAGGCGTTGAATGAGTTGCTGCTCTGTGATTGCATGTGAGTAAGACATCAAAGCGGCCAACTCTGCCTCGTTCCCGAGATGAGCCAAAACCGTATCGGGAACAAGTACAGTTCGATCTGATGTGTAAACAATTTGACGAACGATAGAACCAGCATGTGGATTCTTATAAAAAAATTCTCCACGCAGGTCTGGCTCGCTCAGGGACCCGTCAATAATCTCAAAATCATAGTTATGCCTGACTTTGAATGGTTTTACGACATAGAATCGTGGCATTTCCCGTTTCGTTATCTGAGCGTCAGTTTCGAGAGTGGATGGCTTCAGTAGGGCAGAAAATACGCTCCCGATGTAGCTGTTTACATTCGCGTCGCACACCACATCAATGGGGCCTTCATTCGGGTACAGTAGTTGATGCGGAGAGGTGGACGAACAGAGAGTCTGCCAGGCAGGTGTTGCCGTCGTGTCAGGAACGCCCCCGTGGTTCTCGTTCCTCTCGCTCTTCCAGACGTCAATGCGAGTTGGAACAACTTTCATATCGGGCCTAAAAACATCCAGGTATTCCTGAACTCCAATATATTGCAGCCACACACGTTCCCCCATGGCACTAAGCGGTTCGATCTCACACGCCGATGACTTATCCAACTCGGGGATAGGCTGTACATATGAACCAAGTACTGAACCAAATTGCAGCGGTGCATCATGCCAGCAGATCTGTGTCTGCTTTGTGACAGACATTTGGTATCCGTCAATCCAATAGGTTCCTTGATTATGCTCTCCCAAGCTCCGAACGAGTTGTCCGTCGCGTGTCAGATACACACCGGAAATTGTCCATGTGCGAAAGTTTGAAGCGATGCATTGGGGCAGTATGCACCAGATGAGAAGCGTCAGAGTGGAGACGCGGCAGAACATGCGACTAATGCAATGCGCATTGCAGTAATCTTTTAGGTGGCCCCAAAGCATCATGGATGAACCAGTCCGGGCGAGGGAATTGCGCTTGTGGATGCCCCACCCAATAGCTGCTGTACTGAGAGATTTTGGTTCGGCATCCCGATAGGCGATGTGCCCAAACCGCCAAGTTCGCTAGGCCTTGGCAACAAGCTCCCGTGAAATTGCGGCGGATCGAACAAATCCCAAAAGAATGAAAACAGATCGCTTGCAATCACGTAATCAGCGTAACCGATGCATCCTGTTTTCCGCACCAGCGGCACAGATGGAGAGTTATTAATCTCGCCACTCAAATATTCCATCACTTTTTCACCTCGAACGCATCGGGGTCGGCTTTGCGCAGCTCGTCGAGGAACTGCGCATACTCCGCCTCGCCGCGCTTCAGCTTGCTGTAGTCCACGTCTTTGTAATACTGGCTGATGTAGTTGAAGGCGTACGCCGCATACCAGGGGATTTCCTTGTCCGGGTTCATCGAGTCGATCACCGGATTGTTGACCGGCTTGCCCTGCGCAACGGCCCAGGCATACGGCGCTTCCCGGATGTCGTAGCCCGCTAAGTACATTTGCCGGATGGCGAGGCGCAGAGCCAGCATATTTTCCATGTAGCCAATGCCGGGGGATGACATCCCGTCAGCTATATATTTCATCACGGCAACCGCAACAAATTCTAGCTGTTGCACGACGGATTGCACTGCGAGTGATAGAGCGAATTCAAGCTGAGCTTTATTTTGTAACCTATTCAGGAATGTCTCGGGTATGAGAATCATTCCATCCGGCATCTCAACAATTCCGTCAATTAACGTATGGTCAGTGGGAAGCACAAAAGGGCTGCGTATGCCCCTCCTCCGTTCCGATGAAGTTACCTGCCTTATTACGCCGTCAATTTGAACAAAACCGTTCTTGCTCTCATTATGGAAAGGGCGAACTACATAGAAGCGGAATTTGATCTTTTGATCATCCGCATCGTTCATAACCGTTTGGTAGCGCGGGATGAGATCAGTTCCGATTCCTCGCACGTACTCTTGGATTGTGCGATTCGGAATGATTTCAATTGCGTTCCCAGCTCTGTAAAGTATCCGCCCTGGCATGTTTGCTTCATAGTTGGGCTCGATTACCTGCGGTTCCGGTACGTCTAGGCTTGCTATTGATGACTTCAAGGATGCGCTGGTTAAAATAACAAGGCTTTCCGCCACCATGCGCCCATCAGCCCGTTGCTTACCCCTATACGCAACAAACTTCCCCGGTACCAGACGGTCTGTTGCTGGGAAGGTGAGGGGCGTTCGGGTGGGCAGCCGAGGGAACACTGGTACGATCCCACAATTATGAGTTGCTATTTGCACCATGGAGGCCGAATTAATGCTTCGAGTCCCCATGCTCAGATCGGTAGCCTTTGTCACCAGGAGTGGGAAGCCGTTGATCCAGAGGTTCGCGGCGGCTCCGTTCTTTGACGCAATTACTTCAGGAGATTCTTGAAGGTAAGAACCGCCTGCAAATTTGCCATTAAATGGGCCGCCACTAAAAGAACTTAGTATTCTGAGCCAAGGTTTTAACCCTTGTCGGCTCGTCCAAGATCGTTGCGCTTTGGCGACCGTCCACGGATCGTTAATTGCTAGTGTGTCTGCCTTAAGAATTCCCGCTTCTCCTTGAGTACCCCGCACGTGAACATAACTTCCGATTGCCAGAGGAAGGCTTGCGCACGGTGAACTCTTTTTTCTAATTTTTATATCTTGCGTCCTAGACGCATAGTCGGTGTTATAGCTCGAACATTCTGTTCTATCGTCCATCTGAACGGTGAGGCTTCCGATGTGTAAGATGCCTCCACTTATCTGGGTGAGGAATCCATCAGCGGAAACTAACTGAGGCGATTGTGCCGATAGAAACAAGGGCACGATCATGCTCACCATGCAAACATTTGTCAAGATGCGAACGCGAACTCTGTTCAAGAGAACCTCCAATTGAAACCTAGATGATTCGGTTAGCAGCGCTCTTTTTTTGCCAAGCCTCGGCTATAAAGCACGCATACTCGCTTAACTTCCGCCCAATGAGGCTTTCAATCTTGATCTGGACGTTACTGCTTCATAAGCTCACGGAGCGAGAGGTTCTGATCGGGTATTCCTATTGAGGCGGTCCCCAAACCGCCAAAGGCAGTTGGCCTCGGCAGAAGACTCCCGTGGAATTGCGGCGGATCGAACAAATCCCAAAAGAATGAAAACAGATCGCTTGCAATCACGTAATCAGCGTAACCGATGCATCCTGTTTTCCGCACCAGCGGCACAGATGCAGAGTTAATAATTACGTCACTCAGATATTCCTTCACTTTTTCACCTCGAACGCCTCCGGGTCGGCTTTGCGCAGCTCATCGAGGAACTGCGCATACTCCGCCTCGCCGCGCTTCAGCTTGCTGTAGTCCGCGTTCGAGTAGAGTTGGTTGATGGCGTTGAAACCATAGTCCGCGTACCATGGCATGTGTGTGTTTGGCTCATTGACAGGCCCCTTGATCCGCTTCCCCCGCTCCACAGCCCAGGCAAACGGCGCATAGCGAACATCAAAGCCTGCCAGGTACATCTGCCGGATGCCAATCCGTAATACTTGATTGTTCAGATTCCAGATGAATTCACCCATCCAATCGTCATTCTGTCGCCCGCTTGCCTTGTAGCTAAGGGTCCATACGTTTCCCTTAAAATTCTGCACGCTAAAAAGGCGCCCAATGAGATTTTGATCTTTTGCAGCAAGCGAGAAAGAAAGCAAGGCTGCGAGTTGTGCATCGTTTTTGAGGTGCGCCAAGGCCATGTCGGGGATGAGTACCGAACCGTCTGGGGCGTACACGATCTCCCGGACTGTCGCATGAGCATGAGGGCGTTTATAAGTACAAGTGCCGCCCTCGGTAGCACAACTGGCTTCAGAACCATCGATGGCCTCAAAATCGTAGTTGTGATTAACCTGAAATGGCTTCACGACATAGAAATTGGGTATCTCCTGGCTTGCTGTCGAAACGTCAGCCGTGATTGCTGAGGGCTTCAGCAGAGCTAAATATATGTTCTCGACGTAGCTGTTTACCTTTGTATCGCACACCACTTCGATGGGGTCTTCGTTCGGATAGCTCAGTTCATGCGGGGGAGCTGAGGCGCAGAGAGTATGCCAGGCTGACCCCGCTGCCGTGTGCGGAGAGAACCTCGGATTCCCGTTGCTCTCGCCGTTCCAGACATCAATACGGGTGACAACAACGTTTATTGATGGCCTGAAAGAATCGTATTCCTGGCTGCCAAGATATTGGAGCCACGCACTGTTTACCAAATTGGTCGGCGGTGCGCTGTCGCAAGGAAGTGTCATCTTGAGCTTAGGAACCGGTTGCGCAGCCCAGTTCAGAATAGGACCAAACGGCAAAGATTCATCATGCCAACATATCTGTGTCTGCTTCGAGATGATCATCCTATAGCCGTCAAACCAGTAAGTTCCCGGGGCTCGCTGCGCCAATGCTCGGAGCAACTGCCCGTCATGGGTTAAGTAAACACTAGCAGTGGAGTGCTGATGGAGCGTGCCAGCTACACATTGCGAATGAACTCCATAGACAAGAAGCCCAAGAACGGCTGCTCGACGCAAAACGCATCCAACACGGTAAACCATCCGAAGCACTCGAAAACAGACTAACGACATCATGGATGAACCAGTCCGGGCGAGGGAATTGCGCTTGTGGATGCCCCACCCAATAGCTGCTGTACTGAGAGATTTTGGTTCGGGATCCCGATAGGCGATGTCCCCAAACCGCCAAGATCGCTAGGTCTTGGCAACAAGCTCCCGTGGAATTGTGGCAGACCGAACAAATCCCAGAAAAATCAAAACAAATCGCTTGCAATCACGTAAACAGTGTAACTGCTGCATTCTTTTTTCCGCACCTGTGGCACAGATGGAGAGTTATTAATCTCGCCACTCAAATATTCCATCACTTTTTCACCTCGAACGCATCGGGGTCGGCTTTGCGCAGCTCGTCGAGGAACTGCGCATACTCCGCCTCGCCGCGCTTCAGCTTGCTGTAGTCCACGTCTTTGTAATACTGGCTGATGTAGTTGAAGGCGTACGCGGTGTACCAGGGTATATAACGTTGCTTAAATCGACTGTTATCCACCTTTAGATAATGCTGGCTCATGTAGCTGAAGTCGTACGCGGTGTACCCGGGAATATTACTGCCGGTACTTTCCGAATCTAGCACTGGATTAAGAATAGTCTCGCCCGCCGCCACAGTTCCGGCGAAAGGCGCCTCGCGAATGTCGTAGCCAGTCAGATACATTTGCCGAATACTGTTGCGAAGCATCTGCTCGTCTAGTGTGGATTGCACTGGAAACAAAGAGAACGCATAAGACGCCGCACTATTCCTTTCTAGCACGTTAGGAATTATATATACAGGCCACGCGTGATACGACTGTCTCTGTATGATTGACGTGATTGCGCATGAGAGGAGGGTGGCCAGTTGTGCTTCATTGTGTAACGCACTTAGTACTGTGTCAGGAACAAGAACGTTCCCATCTGGTGTTGCAATTACCTCGCTTGTCATCTCGCTGGCGCGCGGCTTAGGATAGAAATCCTTGCTATCTCTATCCCATAACTCTAATCTACTGCTTGGCATCGTGCTGTACCTGAGTACAAAATATTCTCCTAGATTCAAGGGAAACCGATGAACAACGTAGAAGTGAAAATGAAGTTTAGTCGGTTCTGTATCAGTTAATCGCTGTTGACTCAGGGGAATCAAACGACTCCCGACGTTGGAAACCCATTCCTGCACCGCCTGATCAGGAACAATTTTGACTGCTACTGCGCCTGTGTTGCCATATGAAATCGAACCTGGGATCTTATTGTTGTAATCGGGGAGAACAATTGTAGGGTTGAAATGCTTTAGATAAGCATCTTCTTTCGCTCTGACCGAGTTCGGCCAAAATTGAAGCTGATTTGCTGTGACAGTTCCGTTCGTTGAGCTGTCCGCATGGTATAAAACCCATGTGTTGGGGACTAGCATCTCGGCAGTCCCGTGAATTTCTGCATGCCTGGAACTTGATTTTGCGTTAATATCCGCAATTCCATTACCCATGCCGAACTTGTATCGGAAGGTCGTACCCATGGGCTCGCCAACAAGCTTTGTCTGAGACGTAATACTCATTGGATATCCGTCTATCCACTTCATGTCACTCAAATTATCTGCGTCACGATGGATTTCAGAGGCTTCTTCAAGCAATACTCCATCTACAAGCGTCTGATCAGATGTTATTGCGTATTTGACAAGCTCATTTACCTCAAACTGGCCATCTATACTCAATCTACCCACGAGGTGCACTCGCGAGCCGACCGCAAGCTGCAGAGACGCGCAAGCAATAGTCTGCATCTTAAAAGCGTGGGATGCCTTATATATTTTCAAACTTTTTTTATTTATCCACCTACCGGGTACAGGAACCAATGAAATATAAACCATTGGATTCGATAGAAAAACCGGCTGTGTCTCGCACCGTGTCTGCTGATTGAGAGTAATATGTGTCGCACTGATATCGAATGACATTGGTGTTGAGACATTGGTGACAAAGCCGTCTTTCGTGGCGGCAAAAGCGCACGGAGCCCGTAGTGCTATTACAAATAACAAGGCAATCATCATCCATGCTGATTTTAAGCGTCTCATCTTCTCGAACCTCATTGTCTCATTAGCCCTGGGGACGGGCACGCCGGGTTTCCCATCCCTTCCGCCTTCTTCTGCGGAATGCATGAAAACCTGAATCCAAACCTCACTCTGCTTTTTCAAACCTATCTAAAAATCCCAACATCATTTCTTTCCCCTCGGCTTCTCCGCCCCGGCACAAGCCGTCTGTTCCTCAACCCCGCAGCTCTTCTTCTCCATCTCGCACGCTCTCGGCAATTCCTTCAATTTCTTCTCCACAAAAACCGCATACAAGCAAGATTGATCCTTACGGCGCTCTGTATCCCTCTCCAGCGACATCCCCTTCTGATACCACCGATCCGCTTCTTCTATATGCCCGCCAAAATCATAAGCTCGTCCCAGATCCCACGCATTGATCGAGTCTTCCGGCGCCATCTCGACCGCCTTTTTCAAATAAACTATCGCTTCATCATATTGCTTTAAAGCCTCTGAAAATGCTCCCAGATTTCCAATTACATCCGAATTATTCGGATAATGTTTATCCAGCACCTTCATGAACTTCAATCCCGCCGTGTATTGCCTCGCTTCATCCAATTCAGGCGCATAAGCCAGCCACGCATCCAAACCATCTTTGCCTGTATATATCGTCGCGCTCTCATCCAGCGCCTTCACCATCTCCTCATACCGCCCCGTCACCTCAAGAATATGCAGCCGCCCCTGGTGTATCGACAAATCCTGTGGCGCAGCCTTGATCCCCAGATCCAAATGCTTGATCGCCTCATCCGCTGCCTCGGCCGTGAATCCTCCATGCAGATTCCCCCCGCCCGCTTCATCGCCCTCAACCATCGTGGCCGAGTTACCCATCAGCGCCACATTCGCCAAACACTTCTGCGCCTCTGCCTGCTGCCACGCCAGCGGTGAATCCACAAAGGACGTGCAAAGGTCCTTCGCCGCCTTCTTCTCTCCCTGGTCAACCAGCTTCGTCCACTCGGTAATATCCTTGGCCTGACCAAAGACATTCGCGCCAAAACAAAAAATTCCCACCAGCAAAATCAAAATTCTCATAATTCCGGAATCCTACCACGCCCCCGCCCCACCTCAGGTGATTGCAGATCATTACCTCATTCCGTCGCATAATGGTTATGTACTCAATCTCTCAGCTCGTCCTCATATCGGCAGCTGTGATTTGAGAAATGACAGCAGAGAACTGTTTTTCAAGATGGCTAACCATTTAGTAAACACAAATGCAGTCTCCAGCTCACAACTCTCAACCCGTCTATAACTTAACGGCTCTAACATCGAAAATAGCCAATATAAAATTTCGAAAAATGCCCTGTGAAACTGTGAAAGCATATCTAAACACCTGAATAACAATAACTTAAAAAACCAAAGCTTTTTGCGTCACAGCCCCTGTGAAACTGTGACAATCCACTAAACCATTGCAGAATCAATAGTTACAATCTCCGCCCTCAACTCATTCCCCGCTTCCACCGTCAATATCCCGCAACTCACCGGCAGCAAAAACCTCCTCGGCCCGCACGACCCCGGATTGAAGTACAGCACCCCTCGTCTCTTCTCTATCACCGGCTTATGCGTATGCCCATAAAGCACCGCCGAAAACTTCGCCGCCTCAGGCTTCAAATGAAGCGTCGTCAAATCATGCAGCATGTAAAGATAATGCCCCTCAATCAGCACCACATCCGTCTCCGGCAACTTCTCGCACGAGCCATACACATCCACATTCCCGCGCACCGCCGTTACCGGAGCGATTCTTCCCAGCTCCTTCAATATCGAAGCCTTCCCCACATCCCCCAAATGCAGTATCTGCTCCACGCCATCAAGCGCTTCAACCAGCTCCGGCCTGAAGAGCCCATGCGTATCGCTGACCACGCCAATCCTCATTGCATTCCCACCTGCATCCGTGTCCTTGGATCCAGCTGGTCTCTCAACGCATCGCCCACAAAGTTGAATCCCAGCACACTCAGCGCAATCGCCAACCCCGGCGCAAAAACCAATCTCGGAGCATCAAACAAATGCAATCGCGCATCGTTGAGCATCGCGCCCCAACTCGACGTCGGTGCCGGCAATCCCAACCCCAAAAACGAAAGCGTCGCTTCCGCCAGTATCACGCCCGCCATGCCTATCGCCGCCTGTACCAGCACCGGCTGCACGATATTCGGCAGAATATGCCGCAGAAAAATCCGCATCCCACCCGCACCCAGCGCCTCAGCCGCAACCACATACTCGCGCTCCCGCACAGCCATCACCTGCGCCCGCACGAGCCGCGCATATCCTGCCCATCCACCAATTGAAAGCGCTAGCACAAGGTTCACAAATCCCGGCCCCAAAAATGCTGCAAAAGCAATCGCCAGTAAAATCCCCGGCAGCGCCAGGAACGTATTCATTCCCACCGTCGTCAGCACCACGTCAACCCATCCACCCTTGTATCCGGCAAATCCACCCGCTGTAATACCCAGCAACAGCGAAACCCCAACCACGCTCGCCGACACCGCCAGCGAAATCCTCGCTCCCCATAACAATCTCGACAGCGAATCCCGCCCCAACTCATCCGTTCCAGCCCAGTGCGCGCTCGATGGCCCCTCGAGTCGATGGATCAAATCAATCGCTGCTGGGCTCTTCGGCGCTAGCCACGGTGCCGTCAGTCCCGCCACCACAAAACTCACCAGCAGTAAAAATCCCACCACTGCCAGCGGCTGATGGCGCACAAGCATCATCACGCCTCGGCCAAATTCCTGCCTGGTCTCCATTCCAACACCCGATTTTTCCACTCTCGCACTCATTCATTTTGAGAATACCGCGACTACCTTCCAATTTGCGGGTCAAAGCTAACAGACGTATCTTGATTTGAAGGGGCTCGCACGTTGAATTTCAATCCAGACCAGTGGAAATTGCGCTCGCGCCTCACCAGCAAATTGCTGCTTGCACCAACGCTCTTGGCTGTCCTTATCGCCCTCGTCTCCTTGCTGCTCTCGCTCGTCTTCACCCCTCTCGCAGTCGCCCAGCGGTCGCAATCTGTCCAGCGCATTCAGCCTGAAGCTCAAATCCTCCTCGACGCCGCCAACCGCTCCCGCGCTGAAGCCGGACTCAACCCCCTCACCTGGGATCCCGCACTCGCCGCAGCTGCCCGACAGCACTGTCTGCGCATGGCCGCCGAAGGCCCCATCTCGCACCAGTACGCCGACGAGCCCGATCTCACCACCCGCACCGCCCACGCCGGCGCGCACTTCAGCCTCATTGAAGAAAACGTCGCCGTGGCTGCCACGCCTGAGCGCGTTCACACTCTCTGGATGCACTCCAAAGGCCATCGTGAAAATCTTCTCAACCCGCAAATCAATCGCGTCGGTATCGCCGTCGTCGCCAGTCGCGGCACCCTCTACGCTGTCGCCGATTACGCCCACTCCGTAGAAACTCTCTCCCACGCACAAATCGAGGAGACCGTCGCCCGTCTCATCCGGCCCACTGGTATCTCCATCCTCGAATCCAAAGAAGTAGCCCGCAGATACTGCGGCAACGACGAGCACATCCACGGTCCCAACTCACCCGGCTTCCTGATGCGCTGGCAATCCGCCAACCTCGACAAACTCCCCGACGCGCTACTGCGAAGAATCGCTACTGGCCGCTACCATAGCGCCGCAATTGGCAGTTGCCACCCACAAGGTACTGAAGACTCTTTCACCGCATACAACATCGCGGTTTTGCTTTACTAATAGCCCATTTCCATTGATGAATCCGCAAAATCTTCCCGCTCCCAACCTTGTTTTTTTGACTCAACCCAGCAGCTTTGATAAAGTAGAAGAGTTGATTCCATAGCAATCACTCCTGAGTAGCTCAATGGCAGAGCATTCGGCTGTTAACCGAAGGGTTGTAGGTTCGAGTCCTACCTCAGGAGCCAATAAATTCCCTAAATTATTCGGTAATTTTAAAGCAACAATCCAACCACACTACTTTCTACTTAATTGCAAATCCATCTGGGAATGGATCTCCATCAGCCCACACAGCTCCATCCACAAATATCTCTTTCTTCCAGATGGGCACCGTTTTCTTTAGTGTATCGATGAGCCAACGACAAGCCTCAAAGGCCTGCACCCTGTGCGCCGAAGCCACCACGATGAGCACACTGCTCTCTCCTACCTCAAGTCTGCCCAGCCTATGCACAATCGTCACATGTCGCACACCATACTGGTTCCGCGCTTCTTGCGCAAGCTGATCCATCTGCCGCTTGGCCATCTCTTCATAGGCCTCGTACTCCAGATAAAGCGTTTGTCTTCCGCGCGTATTGTTTCGCACGATTCCGTCAAAGACCACCACCGCGCCATCGTCACCCTGTTTGGCTCGCGCAATAATTTTGGCTGCATCAATGGGGTGTAATGTCAGTGCCGTCGATCCATATGAATCAGCTTCGTTCGACGCAGCCTGTGAATGTGAACTGCCGCCTGAAACCGGAGGCAACAATCCAACTTCATCGCCGTCGCGAAGTATCTGTGTTGCAGTGGCAAATTCGGCATTCACGCTGACCGCGATGCCTCGCACATGTTGCCTTCCCCGCTGTGCGCTGAGTTGCTCCAGCAACTCGGCAATTGTTGTGCAATCAGGCAATTCGAGTGTTGACGCATCTGCGCCCAGCCACTCTTTCAAAACTCCGAAACAGATGATGCTAATCTTGATCACGGGAAAAGAATATCACTCGTCTGAATAAAATGAAGTGTTATCAATCTGATGCTCGTGAAAACTTGTCAATCTTCAAGCAAAAGAATTCTCGCAGGATCAATCTGAATTTTCCACGGCTGCGGCTCCAAACTCAATGCGCGCCATTCTTCTTTTGAAATATCGGCCTGCAAATGATGCGCCTCTCCCGCCGCTGGAGACTTGTGCAAGTGGAGATACAGTGTCATCTCGTGCGGCGCCTCGCTGGTTTCAACCAGCCAGCATGGGAATGTATTGACGCCAATCGCTTTCTCTTGAAAGCGAAAATGATGGGAGCGATAGCCAATATGCCTGACCGGAAACTCCGCTGAATCAGCCAGCGATAAATTGCTCCTCCACGCTTCTACGCTGATCAAATCTGGACGAATCACCTCAGCAGCCACAATATTCTTGCAACCCGTCAATCGCGCCGTTGTCACCGAGCGAGGCTGCTCAAAGAGTTTGTGTTTTGCGCCTGAGGCAATCACTCGTCCGCTATCAAGCACAAGCAATTCAGTGCAGAAGCGGAAAGCCTCTTCCATGTCATGCGTTACAAAAACCACAACGCCGTTGTAACTGCGCAGTGTCTCGCGAAGCTGCTCTTCCATCTGCCGGCGCAGATGCGGATCAAGCGCTGCAAACGGTTCATCTAGCAACAAGGCATCCGGCTTAATCGCCATGCATCGCGCAATCGCAACGCGCTGCCGCTGCCCCCCTGAAATTTCTTTCGGATAGCGGCAGGCCAGATCGTTGATCCTCATCCTCTGTAATTGCTCAGTCACACGCGCTGCACGTTGAGCTACCGGCAACCCGTGCAGACCAAACGCAATATTCTCTGCCACTGTCATGTGCGGAAAGAGCGCGTAGTCCTGAAATACAACGCCAATGCTCCTATGCGACGGCGGAATATTCACACCGCTTTCGCTATCGAACAACACACGCTCATTAAGAACAATGCGGCCAATATCAGCTTTGGCAACACCCGCAATCAAACGCAGGGTCATTGATTTACCCGCGCCAGAGGCCCCTAACAATCCCACTGCGACTTGGCCAACTCTAAACTTCACTGCAAGCTTAAAACTCTCAAGCGATTTCTCTACATCGATTTCTAACGTGGCCGCTGTCTTATTTTCTTTGTCGGATTTCTCCATTTCAACAATCGGTTCGACTGCGCTCTCAAGTGTCTTCTCGCTTACTGCATCAATCCGCCATGCTCGTCGTGCAGCGCCCTGGTAATTCAGCAAGCGAATGATTGCCAGCGAAATCAAAATGATGATTGCAACCCACACCAGAGCGCCGTGTATGTCGCCTCCATCAGCCGCCGAAAAAATTGCAATGGGCATCGTCTGAGTGCGGCCGGGAATATTACCTGCCAACATTAATGTCGCGCCAAATTCTCCCAGTGCGCGCGCAAACGCCAGCACAGTTCCAGCCAATACTCCCGGCGCGGCAAGCGGCAACAGAACGCGCCTAAAAACACGCAATTCTGTAGCCCCCAGTGTGCGCGCTGCATCCAGTAAAGTTGGATTTACCTGCTCCAGCGCGCCCAATGAAGTCCGATACATCAATGGAAATGCGACGACCGTCGCAGCAATCACAGTCGCAGGCCAGGAAAAGACCACCCTCATGCCAATGAGTTCCAACAGTTGTCCGATTGGGCTGCGACGTCCAAAAATTAGCAAAAGAAAAAATCCAATCACTGTCGGCGGCAGTACCAGTGGGAGTGTCAATATGCCGTCAATCCACGCTCGCCAGCGCCCACGAATTCCGTACATCCATCGTGCCGCCATAAGACCCAGAAAGAATGTCGCCACAGTAGCAGTGCACGTGGTAGCCAGCGAAATAATCAGCGGTGATAGATTGATGGGAAAATTCACTGTACTGCTATGGTAAATCCACGCTTATGAAATATGCTTCTTGCTGTCGCGCTATTCATATAATTCACAAACTCGCGCGCGGGCACTTGATGTTGGCCACTCGCAATGGCAGCCACAGGATAGACAATTGGCTCATGGGTAGACTCAGGCGCTGTTGCCACGATTCGGACACCCGATGCATTCAGTGCATCTGTCGAGTAAACAATTCCAGCATCTGCATTGCCGGTTTCAACGTAACCAAGCACTTGCCGAACATCTTTGGCCAGCACCAGCCTGGTTCGCACGCTCTCCATCAAGTGCATCGCAATGAGAACCTGCTCTCCATACTGCCCTGCTGGAACATTCGCAGGGTCACCCACGGCGATGCGGCTAACAGAAGAATCGCCCAATTGCTGAAAGCTGCCAAGCTTCGAATCCCGAGGAGCAATCAGAACAAGCGAATTACGCAAGACGTTCTGGCGTGTACCCGCGACGATCAAACCGTGTGCCTGCACATCGTCCATGGGCTTTGAAGCTGCAGAAATAAATACATCCACAGGAGCGCCGTCCTCAATCTGGCGCGCCAGTGTGCCGGATGAACCAAAATTATTTTGAACTTCAACTCCTTGATGCTCGCGCTGAAAGCCAGCCTCAATCTCCTGTATCGCATCCGTCAGGCTGGCCGCCGCTGAAACTGTCAGAATAGTCGGTTGAGAATGGTGGCAAGCAGTTAATACGAAGAGCATAAAAATCAAAAACGATGCAATTGATGTTCTTCCTAAAACGCCGCAACCACTCCTGCAAGTCTGAACCACACTGTTCATCGTCTTCGCAGAGTGCATGGAAATCTCTTCCTCGCCTATACTCGTCAGACCAATTGTTAAATTGAAAATTCTGCGGCCCCACCCTGAGCCTCTGCACTCGGAGCGCTGCTCGCCGACTCCTCAACTGGAACCGGCATCGGGTTTTCAAGCGCAAGAATCGTCTCGGCGCCACGTTGCCAGAATCGCGTATATAGCAGGATGAACAGTCCCAACTGCGTCAGCACAAATATCTGCCACATATGCGGCGCCGCAAGCGAATGAATTGCTCCACGCGCGGTAATCGCAACCACTCCCAAACCTGCCAGGCTGAGCAGTATGAAGCTCAGATAAATCCTGAAAAAATTACCCACAAAGGCCTTCCACGCAGGCTTGAATGTTCTGCGAATCTGGCGCCAGATCTTGGCTTCACTTCCATCAGCTTCTGAATGCGCATAGAGTCCAAGTTGCACCGTGTAAACCTGCATCAGGTCAAAGTAGATGCGAATCGCCGAGGCAACCAGCGCAATAATCACCCACCCTGCCATCTCTATCAAAAACGCAGGTTTTCCAACCATGGTCGCGTCCACATGATCCCGCCATACTCTCTGCAGCGCATCCAACCCGCCCAGCACCGGAATAAAAATCACCAGGCTCACCAATGTTATCCGCACAAATCTCCAAAAATATGCAAACCCCGTTTCAATAAGCGAAAAAAGTTTTGCAGGAGCGCCCGACTGATAGCAGACCAGCGTACCCGGCACTATCAGAAAATAAATTACCAGGTAAATGGGAATCGAAAAATAACTCCCCGCCATCGCCGGGCCAGGCCCTTGTCCCAATTTCATGAAGAGCTCAACCATCACGCCCATGTCAAAAGCGCTGCTGAGTCTCTGCGATGCAAGCGAGTGCGCCGTGATCTCATTGATCTGCATCTGCAACGGCAGCGAGAAAATCCACGCCAGCCCAAGATTGAAGACGTACGTCCAGAGAAATGCAGGCCAGTTGCGCGCCGCAAGTGAGAACCCGCCCACGAGAAGATTCTGTTTCTTTGCCATCGATCAAACCTCTTTTTAAATACCGTCGGTTGAAAATCACTCCGGAAACAATCCGCGTCGCCAAAATCAAGACCATGCGAGTAGACGCTCAGCCACTTTCGCTAAACAATCCACGCCACAACTTGCGCAAAGAATTGTTGCATCGAATCCCACATGCTTGAGAGCTTGCGAGCCGGCAATCCATCCGCCTTTGTCGTGTAGCTGTTGTTGAATAAATCTGCGTCCAGCAGCACTTCATGATCAGGATCGATCTCCGCGGAGACCACCTGCGCCATCTTCACATAACTGAACTTTGTCCATCGTTCGACGCCATCCCAGCGCTCGCGCACTTTGCTGCCATCATCAAAGACAATCTCAACCGTCACCGGCAAAATAAAATCACCTTTACGATGCAGATAAATCGTGCTCCGGTATTGAATCTGCTTCCTTGCATCCTTGTCCTTCGGTTCCTCTTTCCACCACTCAACAGGACTTGAACTCAGGCTATCAACCGCATAATCGAGTATCTGCGTGCCATAAACCGCCTGATTGAAATAGGGTCTCAGGCTCGAGTTCACCGCCGGCACATCCGCAATGCAGCCCGTTAGCCCAAGGCACGCTGCCTCGCCCGGCAACACAGTCGCCTTCCCACGCGCCACCGCAACCTGCTCGATCGTGCGCAGAAAATCTTCCGTCGTCGGATGAGTGAAACGGAACTTCATGAAGTAGGTATGCATCGCCTCATCCATCGTCTCGCGCCCAATAATACCCTCAAGAGTTTGCAGCAGAGTCGCCGTCTTGCCATACGTCACGCCGCCATAAGACCCGGAGTTGCGGAACTTGAAGGCCCAGTGCGTAACCGGATCATAATCATCACTCGCGATATAAGATAGCCTCTGCAATTCGAAATCACCTGCATTCGCATAATCGCGATTGAACACTGAAGTCTTCCGCCCCAAAATCGCATCCAGAACCTTGACCTCTGTATACGAGTTGATGCCCTCATCAAGCCACGCATCTTCAAACTCGTTCGTCGCCACCATGCCATACCAATATTGATGTCCGAACTCATGCTCTGCCGTCAACTCGGTCACGTACGACGGCTCATACCACGAGGTCGCTCCCGTAAAGAGCGTTGGATATTCCATGCCGCCAATTTGCGAACCGGGTTCGGGATCAATGACCGTAATTATTTTGTACGGATAAGGTCCATACCTCTTGTCAAATTGCGCAAGCGTTTTCTCTATGATCTCGCGATAGCGCGGACCTGCTTGCGGATGCGATGCCAGCGCCAGAACATGCACCTGTACTGGCCCCATCGACGAAGCATAAGTTCCGTCAGTCACCGTGAAGTGCGGGCTCGCGGCAAAGGCGAAGTCGCCAATGTCTTCGCCATAAAAGTCCAGTGTCTTCGTTCCATCGCTGTTGTTGCGCGCTCCCGTTGGAACGCCGCTCGCGCCTACAACATAGCGCTGTGGCACCGTCAGATGAACATTAAACAAACCAAAGTCCGAGAAAAATTCCGTCGTCGAATGGTACTGATGGCAATTCCACGCTCCATGCCAAAATACTCCAGGTTTTGGATACCACTGTCCGCCCATGATGAAATCGCGTTTGTAACCATTGCGCGCAATTGAGAGCGGGAACTTGTCATGGAATGCAAGATGAAATGTAATGCTGGCACCAGGTGCAAGCGGGTGCGTGAGTTCAACCTGCATCACCGTGTGGTCCTGCATATTTCCATCATCTGGCGCAGTAAAGTGCATATGCCCTGTCAGATCCCCATAGCCATCGGCATCAATCTTTGAAATGTCGATACCGCCAACCTTCTCGTCGGGATACTCGTCCGCCTTTTCGGAATCCCGAATTCCACCCGTAAAATGCGTCTCGCTCGTGAAGGTAGATTGGGGCCGGAACGCATTCAAATACAAATGGAATGGAATGTAACTCAACGGCTGGCCGGTCAGATTCTTGTACGTGATCTTCTCGGTCGCGTCTAGTGACTTTTTGTCCGTATCCAGATGGGCGTCAATCTCATAGGCAACAACGCGCGTTGACAGCGGCACCGGTGAGTTCGTCGCAATCGATTGAGCCGCGGCACTCAGCGTGACCGCAGCAACTGTGGCAAAAATCGTGGTGAAAATTATACGGTTGCGTAGCATAGAGGAATTGTAAGCCCTCATTGCAAATCTGTCGCGACGAATTTGCCGTGAATTTGAAAACAATTTTCCGTCCCATTCCTCTCTTTTTTCTTCCCCTAATGCCTTTCATGAGCGAAACTAGGTTTACCAACGCACCGCACGACTCACCGTCAATGACTGCGTGGTCCAACTATCGATCCGGATCAGTAAGAAAGGTGCAGCCATGACCGTCGCGCACATCAACCGCATTGCCTCGGCCGCCCCTCCGCATGACGTCCATCAAGCCTTCGTCAACTTTGGTACTTCGCTGCTCTCTGAAGGCACGCCGCGCAATCTCTTTCGCCGCATGGCACGCATGGCCGCCATCGAATTTCGCTACTCCTTCGTCCAGGCCCTCACCACCACCGACGGCACATGGAAAGATGTTGAAGACGTCTACATCGAAGGCAATTTCCCTTCAACCGCACGCCGCATGCAGCTCTATGAGCGCTTTGCCCCGCAACTCGCGCAAACAACTTTAGACAAACTCTCGCTCACTGAAGAAGAACGTCGCAGCATCACGCACGTCGTCGTCACCTCCTGCACCGGCCAATACGCGCCCGGACTCGATTTCGATATCGTCCGTCATCTCGGCCTCAATCCCTCCGTCGAGCGCACCATGATCAACTTCATGGGCTGTTACGCCGCCATTAACGCGCTCAAATCTGCCCACCATATCATCCGTTCCGAGCCCGGTTCCGCAGTTCTCATGCTGAATCTTGAACTCTGCACCCTACACTTTCAAGAGCTCCATGAACTCGAACAAGTCCTCTCGCTCCTCGTCTTCGCCGACGGCTGCTCTGCCTCGCTCATCTCCGCAAAACCCACAGGACTCGCCATCGACAGCTTCCTCGCTCTACAAATCCCCGATACATCGCACCTCATCACCTGGCGCGTCGGTGAACGCGGCTTTGATATGAACCTCTCCGGCGAAGTCCCCGGCGCCATCGGGCGCGCACTCAAAGACACTGGAACTCAACTCACGCGCGGCCAAGCTATCTCCTCCTTCGATTGGTGGGCCGTCCATCCCGGCGGACGCTCCATTCTCGACTCCGTCGAGAAAAGTCTCTCGCTCACTCCCGACGCACTCGCTTGCTCACGCGAAGTCCTCTTGAGCAACGGCAACATGTCCTCTGCCACCATCATGTTTGTTCTGGAACTGATTTTGGCCCGCGCAAAATCCAGAGAAACCGGCTGTGCCATGACATTCGGACCCGGCCTCACCGCTGAAACCATGCTCTTTCATCTCGCATAGTGTGACGCCTCGTCACCAGCCAACATAATTGTGCTTTCCCGTAAAATTATTAAGCAATACCTACTCTTCTCAGGGCTAAGATGAGAACGCAGCAGATTCCAGCGTACCCTACCACTCAAATTTTGAAGGAGAGATTTCGATGAAATTACGTCCTGCTCTCAGTTTGCTTATCAGCCTCGCATGCATTCCGTTAGCAACTTCAACATTCGGCACACCATGCACGATGGCTCAGGAAACTGTCACCGCCGATGTTCAAGAGGTTCGTCATTACGCTCTCACACTGGACAAATCACAGCGCGCAGCAACCGCCATGCAGAGCATCAATCAGTTGACTGCATCTAACTCCGGTTTGAAGGCCAAAATGGATGCGGCAACCTCGGGCAAGCTACCCATCACGCAACAAGCGCAATATATAGACACGAACTTCCCCGAGCTCAAAGCCATCATCCACAACAATGGCTTCGAAACACGCGAGTGGATCGTGATCACCGGCGCGCTCATCAACGATATTGGTTGGGTCGGCCTGAAAAAAATGGGCATGATCAAAGCCTACGATCCCACCAAAATCACTGCCGAGAACGCCGCGCTCATTGAAGCAAACTGGGACCAGTTCCAGGCCATCGGCGCTAAGATGTCGCCGCCGAGCAGCCGCTGAGCGAACTCAATCATATTGGAAACAAAACCGCAGCAGACTGACCTGTTGCGGTCGCTCTTTTATAAACAGGTAAATAGCAAAGAGTCCGTCAGAGATTTATTTGTTCTTTTCGTCTTCGCGATCATCGTGCAGAATCTGCCAAAGCGCTTTGCCGCGGTCCTCCCAATCATCAAATCCGCATTGGTCACATTTGTATTCGCGGATATCGCGTCCAGAGGAAGTGTCCTTCTCGGTCTGCCGCATCTCGCAATTACAGTGGGGGCATTGCATCTCAGTATCCGTTCGCCACCAGCCACGCCTCGCTGAGTTCCATCTCCGGCTTCTTCGCGCTCATCATCTGCGCGTGTGCCAGTTTCACCAGCACATCAGCTTCCACATTCACTCCCGCTCCAACACTGAGCGCGTGCAAATTCGTCCGGCTATAAGTTAGCGGCAGAATCGCAATCGAAATTACCTCGCCATCAAAGTTCGCAATCGTCAGGCTGATCCCTTCAATCGCAACCGACCCTTTTTCCACCATCCATGGCTTCACATGTTCGGGCACTTTCACCTGCAAAGTCCAATCCGTCGTCGCCTCGTCAAACTCCGCACTCGCGCGCGCAATCACCGGCTCCAGACCAATCAACTCGCCCTTCCCATCCACATGCCCCTGCACAATATGTCCGCCAAGCGGCGAGCCCGCAGCCGTCGGTAACTCCAGATTCACAAGCGAACCCTTTTTTAAATCACCAAGCGTCGTCTTTGCCAGCGTCTCTGCCGCCAGATCCGCATGAAAATAATTCAGGTCCACATCGAGCGCCGTCAGGCACACGCCAGAAACCGCCAGCGAATCGCCTTCTCGCATCCGCGCTGCAATCCCAGGCGCTTCAACGGTAATTCGTTGCACACCGCCGCGCGCTTCCACACCAACCAACCGCCCCGTCTGCTCAATGATTCCTGTAAACATGCTTTTATTCTACGAGAGCAAGCCGCAAGAAATTATCCCGCGGCTTCGCTCAATACATAATTTCAAATGGCATCCTATCAATGCGGTTTTACCGCACCCAACTCATCCTTGTAAACTTTGCCGCCCTTCATCACGAATGTCACATGCTCCAGCACCTCAATCCTTTCCAGTGGATTCTCTGTCACCGCGATGATATCGGCATACTTCCCTGGCTCAATCGTTCCCACGTTCTCCGCGCGGCCAATCAAATCCGCCGCGCTAGACGTCGCCGAGCGGATCGCGCCAGCCGGAGTCAATCCAAACTTCACCATGTAGTGAAACTGCTTGGCGTTGTCCCCATGCGGATAAACTCCCGCATCCGTCCCAAAAGCCACCTTCACGCCCGCTTTAACCGCTTTCGCAAAATTCTCCCTCTGCAAACGGCCTAGCTTCTTTTCCTTTTCAATATTCTCCTGTGGCAATCCAAACTTCGCCGCATTCCCCAGAATGTAATCGTCGTTATAGATGTCGGCCACCAGGTAGGTCCCGTGTTCCTTCATCATCTGGATTCCCTCGTCATCAATCAAGCTCCCGTGCTCAATTGAATCAACGCCGGCCCTCACCGCATCCTTGATGCCCTGCGTTCCATGCGCATGCGCCGCAACCTTGCGTCCCGCTTTGTGCGCCTCATCGACGGCCATCTTCATCTCTTCGTACGTCAGTTGCTCCGCGCCGGGCTGATCGCCCAACGACATCACACCGCCCGTCGCATGGAGCTTGATCACGTCCACTCCGTATTTAATCTGCGCGCGCACCGCGTGGCGAACCTCTTCCGGCCCATCGACAATCGCAAAATCCTTCTCCGCAGGGTACATAAAATTGCTGACCGCCGGCGCAAAACCATTCAAATCGCCATGCCCGCCCGTCGTCGTCAATGCCGGTCCACTTGCCACCACGCGCGGGCCTGGAATAAAGCCCGAGTCAATCGCGCGTCGCAAATCCACTGCAAAAAACGGGCTCGATCCCACATCCCTCACGCTCGTGAACCCAGCCATCAGTGTTGTGTTTGCATTCACAACGCCGTTAAAGCCACCTTGAAACGGTGTGATGCGCACCTCATGTATCGGATCAAGCTGATCTGCGCGCCCCTCCAAATGCGTGTGGCAATCGATCAACCCCGGCAGCACCCAAGCCTTCGAGAGATCAATCACCTCTGCCCCGGCAGGAATCTTCGCGTCAGTAGTTGCAATTACGCTTTTGATCCGCTCATCCTCCACCACGATCACCACATCATCGCGCAGCTTGTCGCTCGTCGCATCAAACAGATGCCCCGCCTTCACATACACAACATGCGGCGCTGGCTTCGCATCTTTCTCTGCGCTTTGAGCGTGAACATTCGAAAGCGTAACAACAACTACGCCCAGCAGCAACAGCGAGCGATACAAAAATGTTTTGAACTGTTTCACAATAGTCTCCTGGGCCAATTTCAATTGGCCATGATGAAAGTTGTTGAGTGTTATTAATTTATAACTTCAGGGTTGTGGAATGCGCGTGCTATGAAGAAAATGTGCCCGCCATTTTTCATTTTTCTTCTCAAAAATCAGCGATTCCAGCCAGATCATCTTCGTCAAGCCCTGGGCATTCTGCACCGATCCCTTATTCACATACGTAATCCACGCCGTGCCGCAATCCGCATGCACCTCAGGATCATTCACGCTCCATACCAAAACCGTCCCCGCTTCGTGCGCCTGCTTGATGAGGCTCATCAACTCGTCGCCCACAAAGCGCTTGCCGCCATCGAATGCATAAAAATCGCTGGTCGTAACGGAATGGAAAAGCGCCAGATCATCTTTCGACGCCGCAGCAAACATCGTCTTCACCGCGTCAATAATCTGCGGTGCATCCGTTGCCGATGTAGGGCAAGTGGGCGGATCAACTGCAAATGCAGCACAAGGAAATGCAGCCAACAAAACAAGCACGGCTGCAATGGAGCACAACTTTCTCAAATCCATCTCGCATCGGCCTCCGGGGATTAGCAATCACTATAGCCGAGAAAAGGACTTCCGCACCAGATCTTCAAGCGCCCGCGCCAACATCGGCGAGGCATTCAGCGACTCAGGCCGCTCCAGCCTGATCCCCAGCTTCTTCGCATAATCGCGGAAAGCAATATCCACGTCGTACAAAATCTCCACGTGGTCGCATAAAAATCCAATCGGCTGCAGAATAATCGTCTTCAAACCTTCAGCCGCCAGCGCATCCAGAGTGCTCTCCACCGTCGGCCCAATCCACTCGCCGCCGCTCGCACCCTGGCTCTGAAATGCGAAATACCAGCGCTTCAGTTCCGGCACGCGCCTGGCCACCAACTCCGCAGTTTTGCGCGCCTCAATCGCATAAGGGTCACCACTCTGCGTCTCTGTCGCGGCCAACGTCCGGCAAGGCACGCTATGCGCCGTAAACAGTACCGGAACCGCCTCCCCAATCTCCGCAGTCAACTTCGCCAGCGCCACACGCAACCGCTCAGCAAAAGCATCGGCCAGCAACGGATGATCCGCCCATCCAGCCGTAAAATCAATCTTCACAGCGCCGGCTTCAGCCTCAACCGCGCGCTTGTAAAGTCCCGTGCTCGTCCTCGAATTCTGCGGCGCCAGGCAAATCACCGCCGCCTCTGTCACTCCATCGGAACGCATCTCTTTCACAACTTCAGGAATATACGGCCGCCAATTCCGCATCCCCACATAAACCTTCACCGCCGGCTCTTCCGCATCACTGCGCAACAATTCCTCCAGCAGCTTTCCCTGCTCAAGCGTCAGTTGCGTCAGCGGACTATGACCAATCAGCGAGTAGCGATGTTGAATCTCCTCCACCACTGCCTGTGGCATCGGTCGCCCACTCACCACGTTGCGCAAATACTCGGGAATCTCTTCAACCTTATCCGGAGTTCCATGCGCCAGCAGCAAAACTGCGCGCTTACCCATTCTGTTTCCCCGTCGAAAACTCTCTCACCATCTTCACCACCGCCTGAACATTTTCCACCGGCGTCTCCGGTACTATTCCATGCCCAAGATTAAAGATGTGACCCGGCCTTCCACCAGCCAATTTCAGAATTCCTTTCACCCGCTCCTCAATCACTTCAAGCGGAGCAAAGAGCGTAATCGGATCCAGATTTCCCTGCACCGCATGACCCGCGCCCACAGCCTTCCAACCCTCATCAAGCGGCGTCCGCCAATCGAGCCCCAGCACATCCGCACCCGTCTTCGCCATTGGCCCCAGCAAACTCGCCGTCTCCACGCCAAAATAAATCACCGGCACGCCCATCGCCTGCACCGCGTGCACCAACCTCTCGCTTGCCTCGTACGCATACGCCGCGTAATCAGCCGGTGCCAGCGACCCAACCCAGCTGTCAAAAATTTGTATGCAATCCGCGCCCGCATTCACCTGCTGGCGGCAGTACTCAGTCAACACCACCACAATCTTGTCCAGCAGCATACGCCACGACGAAGTGTCGCCATACATCATCTTCTTGGTGTGAATATAATTGCGCGATCCGCCGCCCTCAATCATGTAACTCGCCAGTGTGTACGGCGCGCCGCAAAATCCAATCATGCCGATCTTCCCGCCAAAATGCGCCGCCACCTTCTCAATCGCGCGCGAAACATAAATCAATTCATCCGCGCGATCCGTCCTCAGAGCCTTCACATCCTCAGCAGTCCGCAGTGGATGATGCACCTTTGGCCCCTCGCCGGCCTGGAACTCAAAGTCCAGTCCCATCGGCTCCAGAGGCAGCAGCAAATCCGCAAAGATAATCGCCGCATCCACACCCAGTTTTTCCGCAGCGGTAATCGTCACCTCAGCCGCAATCTCCGGCTGCTTGCAGATCTCTACCAACGTGTGGTGCTTGCGTACATCGCGATACTCCTGCATATAACGGCCCGCCTGGCGCAAAAACCAGACTGGTGTACGCTCCACTGGTTGACGGTTGCAAGCGCGCACAAAAAGATTGCGGCTATTGAGTGGCCCGGCGGTTGTCTTGGTTAAATTCGCTGAATTCTCGTTCATGCCTCAATTTTAAATGGCCGAGTCTCACTCGGCTTTGTGACCTGCTTCACAGTGGGAGTTTCAGCAGCTATCCACTGCTGACAGCGCGACGTAATCACCCAGACACCGCTCGCTGACCGGGTCATTACAACCATCCCGCCATTCCCGCACTCCTGGCCACAATAAAAACTATAGCTAAATATCGCTTTCTCATGATTTTTATCAAATTGAATCTCGCTGAACGTAAATAAACCATGGTCGAATCCGTTTTGAACGGCATTGTCCACTGATACACCTTTATTGACAGTCTTCCGGGGATCATTTTTCTCTACGTCTTTGATTTGGAGATCCGGATCTACCAGGTTGATCTTCCCCGTACCCAGCAGAATTGAATCGAAATTTGAAAATTCATGCACCACCTGCGTCGGCGTCACCTCGGCATCAAACTCTGAAAAACAGAGATCATTCCCATTGGACCCGGTGTGGTCCAGGGTATCCAATTCCGTTGAAATGTTCAGCGTTGAGAATGCGTCATGCCGCCATTCCTTCAAAAAATCTCTATAAACATTCAGCCGTTCGTTGCCCAAAGGCTTTTTGTCACTCATTTTGTCGGCTGGCTGAGCCTGATCCTGTTGCGCTTGCACATTGATTGGCAGTGACTGAGTTTTGCCTTGCGTCGCGCTTTGTGCTGCCTTAGTAATTGCTCCAAAATGCATGGTCACAAGACAGGCTGTCAACAGTGCTACAAAAATCAGTAAACTCAACTTATATCGCGCTTTGTTCATAGCTGATACCTGTCTCCTTCCATAGAATGGTGCTACTTAGATGTATGAATTTTAGTCTCGCGTTACCAAAATACAAGCCTCGTACCGTTACTTAGGTACTAATTTCTTGGGCAGCTCTCCACTCTGCCTGCTCAGCAACAAATGGTTTCCTAACTGACATAGAGCGGTAAATTACTGGAAATTTCTCCCGGTAATTCTTCAGTATGCGGATATCACTTTGAATATATCCTCGATGCATTTCTAAAATCTGTGACTTGCTTCACTCATGAAATCCATTGGTGACAACGTCCAGTTGTCTTCCAGACTCCATCTTTCTTGGTCAGCACTACAGTTCCGCCATTGCCGCAGAGTCGGCCACAGTAAAACCTGTATGTAAGAATCGCCCGCTCATGCTTCTTGTCAAATTGAATCTCGCTAAAGGTAAACAGTCCATGATTAAAACCATTGCGTACAGAATCTTCGATTGATTTGCCATTCTTGATTCCATTCCACGGGTCGTTCTTCTCTACTTCTTGATTTTGTAAATCGCCAACCACCAACCGCAGCTTATCTCCGCCAATGTGCCAGCCATCAACTGCTCTAAACCGGTGCACTACATTCGGTGGCATCGGCTCAGCATCAAAATCCTTCAAGCAATCCTGAATGCCTTCGTAGCCTTCACGCTTCAGTGGAACCGTCTCGATGGCAAGATTCAAGGTTGTAAGCTCATCCTGCATCCAGCTCATCAACAAGTCGTGGTATACCCCAACCTGCTCCTCCGTCAACGGCTTCTTGCTCACCGTTGGTGCGGGTGGTTCGCTTTCATCCGTATCTGTGCTCGCTGCCTGCGTTGAATCCATTGCTTGCACGGGAGCTTGCGCCTGCGACTTTGAAGGAACTTGTGATTGAGAAGTTGACGAAGCTACTCCCTTCGTCTGACTCCTGGAAACAACCGGCATCAGCGTCACTCCCGCAGTCACCAGCAAAAACAAAAACTTCCCATGCACTCGCCCAAAACTCTCCAACATAATCCTATTGACCTCCTGCATTGAGTCAATGCCAGACCCTACTTCGTCTCCACCTTCAATATCCTTACCTCGGGATAAGCGCCATCCCAATCCGGAGACACTTTTTCAAAGATCAGCTGAAACTCACGTTTATCCCCCGGCTTGATCGGAGAGCTGGCTATCGAGTACAAATCCAGCGCCGGCTCCCGCGTCCGGATCAGCTTCAGCGACTGGCTCTCATTCTGCACCACCTCATGCGCCATGCTCCTGAAGAGCACCTGCACCGTCACTCCGCTCACCGTCATCGTACCCGTATTCTCAATCTGACCCTCCAGGTACGTCTCTTTGCCGCCGGCCATATTCCCTGCCTCGCTCATTTTGAGCTCAGTCAGTGGCAAATTCCCCGCATATGGATCCAGCGCGGCATTCGTCGGTGCAATCGTCGTGCCCGTCTTGCCACCATCCAACGTCATAAACAAAACAATGCCAGCCACCAGCACAACCACCACCGCGATAATCAGCGGCATCCAGTTCTGCCCACCGGTAACCTTCGCTCCACCCTCTAGATTCGGAGTCATCGAACTCATGAAGTTTTCCTCTCTCACGCGGAAATTCTACACCGTTACCAAAGGGATGAGTTAATTTAGAACTCTCTAATCCAGCAACTCTCCATTTTCTACAATCTTCCGATAAACCCTCTAGTGAATCCACGTCGCAACATAGCTACGGCTTCGCGTTTAGTTGGATCCAGCTCCGTAAATCGCTTCGCGAGGTAGTACATGCACGGTCTAAAGAAAATCTCTCTCACTGAATCCATCATGCTCTCCTGGCGCGATAATCCCCGCGAGTTCTTCTATCAACTCGCTCTGCTCGCTGCCGCCGCCATTGTGCTTGCCGGAATCTTCGGAATTTAGGGAGTGCGCTCATGAATCGGCGTCTACGCCAAAGCTGCTTCAGACTTCTGAATCATTACCGCGCTCTAGCCATCCCCACAATGTACGCGCCAATCGTCCCGAAGACTACAAAAATTGAAGCCGGCAACAAGCCCGTCGGCAAGCCCAGCCGTGTCTGACGGGCGGTTTCTATCGTCGCCCACTCAATCCACGCAAACAGGCAAAGCACCTCCAGCCTGAGCCACGCAATCATCCCCAGCGCCAACTCCTGCAGCCGCGCCTGATTCTCCCGCGTCACGCGCACTGGATAATTAAAACTCTGCGGAAACCTTGTCACCACTGTCATCATCAACGCAATCAAAGTCCCCACTATCGGCAGCATCCACAGTGACTCCGGCCCACCCCACCCATTCGGCTGCCCATCCGCTCCAAAATGCGTTGGAATCTTCGCCGGAAGTTTATTTGCACCATATAGCGCAGCCACAACCAAATACACCAGCACAATCCACGCCACTATCGCCGCTGATTCAAGTACTCGCTTCATTGCCGTCCCCGTAGTACGCCATCTGCGCGCAGCGCAAGCTGACTTGCTGCTTTTGATCCTGATCCCTATCCCGAGACTTCACTGCGCTTCTGTTTGTTTCCCTTTGTCACTATTGACTAGACGCTCGACGCTTGACGCTGTTTTTCAAGGTGGCTAACTGAGTAGTTAATATACCCCATTTTCGTCCCGAAAAACCGCCATATCCGCATCGAACGATTTGTAAAATCCGTCAACGTTCCGGTACCGGTTTAGAACCTCAACCGAATCTCGCAAGCTTCACCGACTGTCGCCAGTCACTGCCTTCCATATGAATCTCAATACACATCTCCGCGAGCCGTGACCTCATCCTGTCTCCAATCCTGTCTCCCAGCGTGAAATCAGAGACCGTAAGCTTCTTCCCAGTCTCATCCAGGTACGCTCCGCCTCCAGCCGGCAAATTCGCATAGTTCGTTGTGATTATTGTCGTCTGCTTATCGTTGTAGCGCGCATTCAGAATCAGGGCCACCGTATCCCACACCCATTCATTCGGCTTCTGCGCGCCCAGGTCGTCAATCACCAGAACCTCGGCCGCAAAAACCGGCTTCAGCAACTCCAGCTCCGTCACATTCACCTGCGGGTTGTAGCTGTTCTGTATGCTCTTGAGCAGCTCGCGATAATCGCAGAACAGGCCTCTTGCCCCACGCTCCTGAACCAGCCTGCGCAGCACTCCCACCGCCAGGTGTGTCTTCCCCACTCCTATCGATCCGGTAAAAAGAAGTCCGCGCCCGACCGTATCTACCGGGTAAGCCTCCACAAACTTTCTCGCAGTCAAAAGCGCCCTGCCCAGTGAGGCATCTGCTCCACGTATTACGTCATAGGTATCCAGCGTGCAATGCCGGTACCGCTCAGGAATCTGCACCGCAGCAATCCGGCGCTCCTCGCGTTGCACCTCCTGGCATTCGCACTCCCGCGAGGCCCAATTCCCCTCGGACGTCATCACCCTCACCAGCCCCAACCCATCGCAAATCGCACACTTTGTCATCTCTTCAAGCCTAGCGCAATCCCCACCCCTACACGCTGCGTGAATTAACCGCACACATTGTGGAAATCACCTCTAACCATCAGATAAAACGGGCCACAACCCTCATTCGCTACAATTCTCTCCACAGTCTTTTGCAAATTCGCCCGTCACTGAAGGATTTTCCAATGAAATTCATCGCAACTCTCTCCACCTTCGCAATTTTCGCCATCCTCGCCATTCCATCCAGCGCCCAAGCCCCAACCACTGTCCAAACTACCGCCTCTCCTGACGGCAAAAACATTAATATCCAGGTCCAGTGCGAGTGCTCGAAGCCCGCCCCTCCGAAAAGCGACTGGGAGATCGAGCGCGAAAGGCAGCTCAAGAATGATTGGCCCTGGCTCGGCAAATTCGCTGAAGCTAACAGCGTCCTGCCTGCCCCGGCCGCCAATGAAGGCCGCGTTGTATTTATGGGCGACTCCATCACCGAAGGCTGGAAACTCCCCGACAGCTTCCCCGGCAAGCCATACATTAACCGTGGTATCAGCGGCCAAACCGCGCCACAGATGGTCTTGCGTTTTCGCCAGGATGTTATCGCGCTCAAGCCAAAAGTCGTTATCATCCTTGCCGGTACCAATGATATTGCCGGCAATACCGGCCCTGAAACCCCCGAGCAAATTGAAGGCTACCTCGCCGACATGTCCAACCTCGCCCACGCAAACGGAATCCGCGTTATCTTCACCTCCATCCTCCCCGTCTTCGATTACCCCTGGACCCCCGGCATTGCTCCAGCCAATAAAATTATTGCCATCAATGCATGGCTCAAAAAATATGCAGCCGATCATAATGACATTTATGTTGACTACCACTCGGCGATGAAAGACGGGCGCGACGGGCTGCCAAAAAATCTTGCCGATGACGGCGTTCACCCCAACCCAGCCGGCTACGCAATCATGGCCAAACTACTCGTCCCCGCCATCGAGCAGGCTCTGAAGTAGAAATGAGCGTTTCTTCCAATTCCCACGTCTAACCAGAATGGGCTCAGCTCGTTTGTCAGCATTCATCAATTGTGGGATGTTATGCCCGGCAATTTAATCTATGAACAGCAACAAAGCGGCTAACGGGTTTGACCGAGGAGAATCCATCCAATGAAAAATGCCTTTCTTTCACTTGCACTCGCGGCAACCATCGCGCTGGCCGGTTGCGCTGGATTCTTCGTCTCGCAAAACCCCTGCACCGGTGCAAGCTGCGGCGGCGGCGGAAGCACCACCAGCGGGTTCTTCTACGTGCTCAACGGAACCACCCAGCAAATCGTCGGCTTTCAGGTCGCTTCAGACAAAATCACCACGCTCACAGGTGGCACACTCTCTCTCTCTGGAGTTAACCCCCTTTGCATGGCCATCTCTCCTAACAAAAACTATCTTTACGTCGGCACTATCAGCGGCATCTACTATTACTCGATTAACAGCACCACAGGCGCACTTACCGTCGGTAACAATGCCTCAATCATCTCCGGCATTATCCCACAGTCGATGCAGGTTGACGCCACCAATGGCTGGCTGGTTATTGCCCCCGTCAATACTGCGCAACTGACGGCAATTCAGCTTGACACAGCGACCGGCAACATCACCAACAGCAATCCTCAAACCGTCAATATCACTGCGGCTTCAACCAAGCAGCTTGTGATCTCTCCCGATAACAACCATCTATTTGTCACACTCGGGACCAGCGGCACAGACGCGATTCTCTTCAACGCCGCCAGTGCAGATCCCTTCGGCGCTGACACAAACAATCCTGTCAGTAATCCAGCCGGTTCCGGCGCGGCTATAACCGTCGCTGTCGATCCCAAGAGTCAGTTTGTCTTCATTGGCGAAACTAGCGCCATCACCACCGCTGGCGTCAACAACACTGGCGGCCTGCGCGTATTGGCCATCACATCTACCACGTCCAACACGCTCACGGAGCAAACAGGTTCACCTTACCCCAGCGGCGGCATCGGTCCCGCAAACATCCTCGTAGACAGCACTGACTCGTTTGTCTATGTTGCAAACCAGACAGTCTATGGGCAGGCCACCAACAACATTGGCAACGTGACTGGATACGGTACCACTATCAGCACAACGGCCGGCGTCACCACGGAGACACTCTCTGCTTTGACCAACTCACCCTATTCAGCAGGGACCAACACCATCGCATTAGCCGAAGACAATTCCGACTCCTTCATCATTGCCCTCAACGCGGGCGGCAGTCCGGATATGAACATCTACAGTTTCAGCACCACAAACCCCGGCGCACTGAGCCTAACCATCTCCGCCGCATCTGGTGCTACTGACCCTACGGGAGCCTTTTCTGTTGTCGCCGTGCCGTAAAGACAGTCTCAGTTGTCAGTTCTCAGTTGTTAGTTTTTGTAGCGAAAAAAGCCACCTGAATCATCAGGTGGCTTTTTTGTTACCCAAAAATGTTCTTACCAAAATTCAATTCAATCGGCTTTTCGAGTTGGTGCGTTTCCTGAACGGCTCATCAATTGCCTGCCGTCCGGAAAATCCGCCGTCCAGTGAATGCCAGAACTCAATCGCCGGCTCACCGCGCTTCCAGCAGAGCAGCACGATCTGCTCCTCCATCTTGCAGGGGAAATCAATCAGTCCCTTCTCCAGATCCTTGACCTGCACGCCGATCTCATCAATCTCTGCGAGCGTCTCCCGCATCCGTTCCATGTGAGCCTCAAGCTCCGTGCGTTGACGCGCGACCATACCCACATCCACGCGTATTCCGCCTGAAAGATGGATTCTGCGGTTCAGTTCCTGCAACGCGTTCTCCACCTTGCCCGCTTCATCGCGAGCCTCCGTCGCGCGCACCAGTAACGCTTCCACCACTGGCAGCAACGCCTGCGCTTCATCCAAAGTAAAGGTCTTCATCAGGGGAACCTCTGCTTACAGGATACTGCAAAAGCAGTGACCAGAGCACTAGGAACTAGCCTGTGCGTCGTGGAATTTGATGAGATGGGTTGAAAACCGGTACTGGGACGTTGAGGATTTCAGCTGAAAATTCGATGCAGTAATGCCGGTTTTTTAATACGGAAAATAGGGGATGTTAACTATCTGGTTAGCCATCCCAAGAATAAGGAGATGGCAAATTTTCATCCAACAATACACCGCCGCCTCGATCCTGAAGCGGCTACACCATTCAAGCAAAAAAAATGCCCTCACGAATTATTTTCCGCTATTGTCATCTGCTTTGGGCGGTGTCACTTGTCCTGAAAACTTGTATGCTCCCTTATCGTTACCGCCGGAACTATCCTTCTTCGTGATGGTGACATTACCATCCGTAACGCCCTCAGCGTTAACCTGGCAGTTTGCCAGATTATTTATTGAAGGGTCATACTTCACATGATCATGCAAATATATTTCCGCAGTGACAGTCGCCTTATAGACTTCAGCCTTTGAAGGTTCCGGCCAATCCGGTGAGGTGCAGACAGGTTGTGGTTGTTGAATTGGTAGATCGTAGTCTTTACCAGTAAGTTGAGTTGTTGAAGTTGCTTTGGGAGCTGCGGCAATTTTTGCGGTTCCAAGTGATGTTAAATCCGAAGCAAGTGAGCTCACAGTATTCAAAATTGTCGCCCATGTCTGATCGTTTGCCTGCACATTTCCCTCACTCAATGTGCCGTCAGTAGCCAACTTTGCGTCGACTGATGCATTGCCAATCCATGGAGTCTTCGTATTGAGGTAATAGACTTGCGAGTAATCCACCTGCACTTCAATAGATCCGGCATTCGATGCTAGCAGTAAGTCCCCGCGGTTTAATGCATCACGCAGTGGAGTACATTTTGTTTTCTCACTTGAACCTTGTGTGTCGCAGAGAGGTTTGTTACTGGTTGATACTTTGTTTTGCAAGGAATCCCATTGAGCCTTAATCTTGCATGTGTCGTACTGTTGTGGTGAATCGGATTTTGAAGCGGCCTGAAGAACTCCCAAATTGGCAAGTAGATCGCGAGCCGCTTGAGAATCAAATTGGCTCTGAGTTAGAACCATGTGGTGCGTAATTGCCACATCATTTTCCACTGCAATGGTTACATCCACGTTGATGCGCGGTTCCAGCCAAATAGTCTCCCTTTTACAGACTCCACGTTTTACATAAAAAGGCACACCGTCTAGTTTTACAGCTTGGTTAGGTGCTAGATCAGCGATTGGCGGAGCAGATTTTGAAGCAGTTACCATAGCTGTCGGATGGCCGCAACCAGCAAATGTCAGTGCAATTAAACAGGCAGAGACAACACTAGATATTGAGTAAACCCTGAAACACATACAGATAACCTCCTGCAATCATGAGTTTGAGATGCGGATATTGACAGTCAGTCAATCACGCTGCTCATGAGAGGGATGAGTCAAGATAACTTTCAGTCACAGCAAACGACCGACGATAAAACCGCTCGCTAACTTGACGCAAGCATCTTAACCTATGTTTGTCAGAGTAGAAAGACTATTTTTACGGATTAATCTCCAGCATCCGGTCCAGTGCCACCTTGGCCCATTTCTTGACTTCAGGCTTCACCTTGATCCGGTTGACTACGCGGCCTTCAACCAGATTTTCAAGCGCCCAGGCCAGATGCTGCGGGCTGATGCGGTACATCGTCGTGCAGAGGCAGCCGGCATCGTCGAGTGAGAGAATCTTTTTTCCATGAGATGCGTATTCTTTCGCGAGCCGGTTGACTAGGTGCACTTCGGTGCCAATTGCGATTGTCGAACCCATGGGCGATTCTTCAACAAACTTGATGATCCCCTCGGTCGAACCCAGCGCATCGGCTTTCTGGCAGACCTCCCAGCGGCACTCCGGATGCACGATGACGCGCAGTCCCGGGTACTTTGCCCGCAGTTGGTCTACATGGCTTGGGAGGAAGCGCTGGTGCACGGCGCAGTGGCCCTTCCAGAGGAGAATTTTGCTGTGTTCGAGCGCGGTCCTTGTCGAGCCTCCATAATTTCCGCCTAACTGCACAGCCCAGGGATCCCATACACTCATCTCGTTCAGGCTGATGCCCATTGCGTAGCCTGTATTGCGGCCCAAATGCTGATCGGGCAAAAACAGAATCCGCTTCTTGCGCGCAAATGCCCACTCAAAGGCTGCGCGCGCATTCGACGAAGTGCAAACCAAGCCGCCACGTTCGCCGCAAAAAGCCTTGATGGCAGCGGTCGAGTTCATGTAGGTAAGCGGAATCGTATCCTCGGCCACACCGGCATTTTCAAGCGCGCGCCAGCATGCTTCAACCTGTGAAATCTCCGCCATATCGGCCATGGAGCAGCCGGCGTTGAGATCCGGCAAAATTACCTGCTGATCTGGTTTACCGAGCACGTCGGCGCTTTCAGCCATAAAGTGCACGCCACAGAAAACAATATACTTGGCGTTGGAGTCAGCCGTGATGCGCGAGAGCTTGTAGCTATCGCCCGTGTAATCGGCAAAGCGAATCACTTCGTCGCGTTGATAATGATGACCGAGCAGGATCGTTGTCGCTCCCAACTGCTCGCGGGCACGGGCAATCCGCGCGTCCATCGAATGGTCAGGCTGAGCGAGATAATCTTCAAGGCTGCAGCTTGTGCCGACTTCGTAAAGCGCCGACACCGATTCTTCAGACAAAGCTTCGTCCAAAACCAGGTTCACTGTCTTCCGCCTTCAGTCCGCACCGGCTAACATCTGAAAAATGCCGACGGACGGGGATGTTGAAAGCAATTCCGGTTGCAGTGGATGCACTGAAGGCTTTTTTTTAGAATCTGATTTCCGCTGAGTTGAGCAGCCTTATCCAACCAGGCTCCTTCAATCCAGCTCAATCAGCTTTCTCGAACCTTCCCCACCCACGGGGATGTTGCAACCCTTTAACAATTAGATGCGTTGGAACTCCGGAAGTTGCCAAGCATTTCTGCTCAATTTCCCGGTACGCCCCAGCCTCCAACTGTTCTCTTTAGTTTAACCCATTTTTAACCTGAATTTGCACCCAATAGCAGACCACGACGTAAAGAATGACTCAAAAGCATCTCGCAAAAGACCTATTCTGCAATCCAAGTTTGTCGCTTCTCTCTTCTGACCGTTATCATTACGATGAAGAATCAGCAGCAACTCATGGCTGGCAAAACCTGCCACCATGCGCAACTCCGGTGTCCATCCTTAAATGGACCCGTAATAAAGGTTTAGAAGGAAGAGGCTCGAGCGGATGACGGGAGCAATTCAGGCGGCAAGCATCGGGATACCGGACACGCTCTTTATCATGCTGCTGGCGCTGGTCGTCTTTGGGCCACGGCGTTTGCCGGAGATCGGTCGCCAGATCGGCAAGCTCATGTACGAGTTCCGCAAGGCGTCAAACGAGTTTAAATACCAGATGGAAGAGGAGATGCGAAAATCCGAGGACGCAGAGCGGCGGCTCAAACTCGATGCAGAAAATCGCGCACTCTATCCGGCCCTAGGTGCGCCTGCTGCCACTACCGATGCCGCAGCCACTGATGCCGGCACCGCAACTGAAGATTTGGTCTATCCGCCTGCCACAGATTCATCGAGCCTGACTATTCAGCCACCCTCAACAGGAGAAACTGTTCTTCGTGGCAAATCCATGAAACAGCTCACGGCAGAAGCCGAGGCGCTCGCCGAGCAGACCCGTACATCGATTGCCGCCCGCGACGCGATTGCCGCCCAGTCCGCTGAAGCACCGGCCAAAGTTAAGACCCCGCGCAAGCCAAGAGTTCCGAAAAAAACAGCGTCCAAGGATGAGAATCCAGATGCACCCGCGACACCCACTGAATCCGCTGCATCAACAGATGACAAGGCGGTGACCCGTGGTTGATGCAACCGATGTCGTCAACAAGGCGCGCGCCGAACTCGGCTCCCGCGCAGATCTGCCCGGCATGTCGCTGATGCAGCATCTTGAAGAGCTGCGCAAGCGCATCGTGCATTCTGTTCTCTATCTTGTCGCCGGCTACATTGTGGCCGTGATCTTTGCGCCCAAGCTCTACCTGCTGCTTCAGGCTCCGCTGAACGCAATCAAGATTCCGCTCAACTTCACCCACCCGGCCGATCTGGTCAACCTGCGCTATATCCAGATCCCGCTCGTCGGCGGTGCAATACTTGCCGCGCCCTTCATTCTCTTCCAGGTCTGGCTCTTCATCGCACCGGCACTTTACTCGCGCGAAAAACGCTACGTCATCCCGTTCATGGCTGCGGCAATCCTGCTTTTCTTCAGCGGCGCATTTCTCGGCTACTACTACGTCTTCCCTGGCCTGCTGAAATTCCTCATCTCTGACCTCGGCAACACACTCGGCATTCATCCTCTGATCAGCATTGAGGAGTACACGGGCTTTTTCTTCGCGCTCATCCTCGGCATCGGCGCCACTTTCGAACTGCCCGTCATCATCGTCTTCCTTGCCCTCTTCGGGATCGTCAGCCCAAGCTTTTTGTGGAAAAACATTCGCTACGCCATTCTCGGCATCTTCGTCGTGGCCGCGATTATTACGCCCACGCCTGACATCACTACGATGTGCGTTTTCGCTTCACCCATGATGGTGCTCTATCTCGTCGGCATTGCCGGTGCCTGGTTTGTTCACCCTGACCGGCGCAAAGCCAAAGAAGCCAGGCTGAAAGAGAAAGAGCAGGAGAAGGAGAAATCCGCATGAGAATCTCTTCCACACAATTGAAATTTTCTCTGCTGATTTTTCTTTTGCTCGCACTGGAACTCTCGTCTTCTGCGCGATCGCGCGCACAGGCGCACTTCGACGGCGCAAAAGCGCTTGAGTACGCGCGTCAATTTGTCGCCATCGGCCCACGCTGGCCTACAAGCCCTGGCCATCAAAGAGCTGAGGACTTTCTGCGCAATCAGTTCAAGAATGACAAGCTTGAAGAAGATAATTTCACCGCCAACACTCCCATCGGCCCCATCCCGATGCGCAACTTCATCGTGCGCTTCCCCGGTAAAAAAGATGGCGTCATCGTCATCGGTGCGCACTACGAAACCTGCTACGATCTGCGCAAAATCAACTTCGTCGGCGCCAACGATGGCGGCTCGACCGTTGGCCTTCTCATTGAACTCGCCAACCACCTGCGCGGAAAAGTTCTCGATGGCCCCAGCGTCTGGCTGGTCTTCTTCGACGGCGAAGAAGCAATTGTCGATTGGTGGACCCAGGGGCTTACGGACAACACTTATGGCAGCCGTCATCTTGCGGCAAAGTGGGGCGCTGATGGAACGCTGAAAAAAGTGAAAGCATTCATCAACACCGACATGATCGGCGACAAGGACCTGGACATTCAGCAGGAAAAGCGCGCAACGGATTGGCTCGTTGCTATTGTCCGGAGTGCGGCAAAAAAATACGGTTACGAAAGCCACTTCTTCAAAGTCACTGAGCAGGTTGAAGACGACCAAAACGCCTTCATCGCGCGCGGCGTTCCGCAGATCGATCTCGTCGACCTGAACTACGGACCGGGCAACAGCTACCACCACACCGTCAAAGACACGATGGACAAGATCAGCGCAAAGAGCCTCACCATCAGCGGCGATGTGCTGCTTGAAACTATCAGGCTAATCGGTCTCAGATGATTGCGGGCGCAAGCTGGAGTTGGTGGATTGGCTTCCACGCAGCGGTTCTTCTGCTGCTCACCATCGATGCGTTTCTTCCGGGCAGCAAACCTGATTCGCAACGCTCGCAAAAATTAGCATGGGCCTGGACTTTTCTGCTCGCACTCTCTGCCGCTCTCTTCGCTTGCTGGGTCGCAATCGCATTCGGACATCAAACCGCACTCGAATTCATAGCCGGCTACACCATTGAGTCATCGCTCAGCATCGACAATCTCTTCGTCTTCCTCGTTCTCTTCGCAGGCTTCCGCATCTCTGCCGCACGCCAGCGCCGCGCACTCAGCTGGGGCATCTTCGGCGCCATTCTGCTGCGCGGGCTCTTCGTTTTTTCCGGCGTCGCACTCCTCGAGCGTTTCAGTTGGATCAGCTATATCTTTGGCGCGCTCATCCTCTACGGCGCTTTCCGTCTGCTGCGCGGCGGTGCGGCTCATGCCGTCATACCTGAGTGGATTCGCCGCCTCCAACCGGCCAAGGACTCACTCATCCCGGTGATCATTGCGATAGAAATCACTGACCTGATTTTTGCGCTCGACTCGGTGCCTGCGGTACTCGCCGTCAGCCACAATCCCTTTGTCGTTTACACTTCGAACATTGCCGCTATTCTCGGACTCCGCTCACTTTACTTCGCCATCTCTGGCTGGCTGGATCGACTCAAATATTTGCACTACGGCCTCGGCGCGCTGCTCACCTTTGTCGCATTCAAGATGCTCGCCGCCCATTGGATTACCATCTCTACAGACTTATCGCTCAGCATCATCGCTGCAATTTTGCTGGTTTGTGGTTTCTCCAGTTGGCTTTACTCTAAGAAACATCCAACTACCTAAATTGCTAATTCAAAAATTCGACTTTATCACTGCTCAAATTTGAGTGCTTCAAAAACTTCACATCATCGCGGTGCGGAAAATCATTTCTGTAATGTGCGCCGCGGCTCTCGGTCCGCGCCAGGGATGAAAGCAGAATCGCGCGCGCTACTCCACCCATCGCATGCGCCTCGCTCAATCTACGATTTCCCTTCCCCGCTTCAACAAATTTCTCCAACTCGCGTGCATACTCCTCAACTGCAATTAATCCTTCGCGCAATCTTGACTCTTCACGCAACAAACCTGCATTCAGCCACATTGTTTTGCCTAATCCTGCAATCAACTCTTCCAGCTTTTCCTCATCAGCCGGAGTCAGGCATATCGGCTGCACAATCGCAGCATGCTCACTCCCCACCTCGACTCCCGCACAATCCTCAAGCATCGCCTTCGCCGCTCTGGCGCCAAAAACTAACCCCTCAAGCAGCGAATTCGAAGCCAGTCGGTTGGCTCCATGCACGCCCGTACATGCTGCTTCGCCTGCCGCATAGAGTCCGCGCACATTCGTGCGTCCATCGAGGTCTGTTCGGATTCCACCCATCAGATAATGTGCCGCCGGACGCACTGGAATCAGATCCTTGGCAATATCAATTTCATGCTGCGCTAAAAATGCGCTGATCCCCGGGAAGCGTTTGTGCAAATCCACATCGGTCAGATGGCGCAAGTCCAAATAGACCGGCCTCGTCACTCCGCCTTCGCCAATTCCTTCGCGCGCAATCGCCCGGGCGACCACATCTCGCGGCGCCAACTCAGCCAGCGGATGCTGCGCAACCATAAAACGCTCACCACGATCATTGCGCAGATACGCGCCCTCACCACGGAGCGCTTCACTCATTAAAAATCTTGGAACACCCGGGAGCGATAGCGCCGTCGGATGAAATTGATAGAACTCCATATCTGCAAGTTCGGCACCAACCTCGGCCGCCAGCGCAATTCCATCACCCGTTGCAACCGCCGGGTTCGTCGTATCGGAGTAAACCTGCCCTGCGCCACCGGCGGCAATCAACACTGCTCTCGCATGCACTCGATACAAATAATTTTCGCGATCGTAAAGTTCCGCGCCGACTATGCGCTCATTCCCTACCAGCAATCGAGCCAGGGTCGTCCACTCTGCAAACTTGATTCGCGGATGTGTCATCGCCGCGGCCACCAGCGACCGGCTGATCTCCGCTCCCGTTGCATCGCCATTCGCATGCAGAATGCGCGGATGCGAGTGTGCGCCTTCGCGCGTCCGCATCAATTCGCCATTACGCTCGCGATCAAATCGAGCTCCCCACTCAATCAACTCAGTCACGCGCAATGGCCCTTCAGTCACGAGCAACTCTGCCGCTTCGGCGTTCACAAGGCCATCTCCAGCCGCAAGCGTATCTTCCAGGTGAGCCGGCACATCATCGCGCTCCATGGCAACTGCGATCCCGCCCTGCGCATAGTGCGTGTTGGATTCGCTCAAGCCCTCTTTCGTCACCACCAATACATCCGCGTTCTCGGCAAGTTCAACTGCTGCACGCAGCCCGGCTACACCCGCACCCATCACCAGGTAGCCCGTCCGAATTATCCGGTCTGTATTCTCTTTCATAAAATTCACTTCCATAAAGTATGAGGCTAACACGCGCCTCTCGACGAATTTTCGCGCTGTGAAACGCTGGCTGCACTGCGACTGAATCTGCTTATCCATGCTTGCACTTTTCTCCCACCCACTTTGGCGAAAATATTTCTGCAGAATTTTCAAAAATATTTTTAATTCTTGCGCTACATTCTTCACAACGCTGGGTTATAGAAAGCAAGAGAGTTGAGACACCAACAAGGTCACACCTCAACAGATGCAAGCAGCTACTCGCAGGGTTTGGATACCTGTATTTACTGCGCATCAAGCCTATTCAATGTGTCGCTTATCTTTGAACATCTTGATTGGCAGAACACATTCTCACCACAACCTGCAATCACAATGACCTCAAAGGAGGGGTTAGCTATGCTCAAATTCAATTTCGTCAAGTCATCTCTCATCCTCGCCGTCATGCTGGTTGCCGTCGCTGCCATCAACATGACAGCCACACAGGCCAAAGCTGAAATTGTTGTCGGAGTCGGCCTTGGAGCACCACCTGCCTGTGCATATGGCTACTACGGGTACGCACCTTACGCTTGCGCTCCGGCCGGCTACTACGACGCTGGTTACTTCCACAATGGAATCTTTCTCGGCGTCGGACCCTGGGCAGGTTGGGGCTACGCACATGGTTGGGGCGGCTATCGCGCCGACTGGGACGGCGGACGCTTCTATGGACGCGAGGGCTGGGGCGATCGTGATCGTTGGGGCGATGGGTATCGCGATGGATATCGCGAAGGCTATCGCGGGGACGATCGCCGAGGTTTCGACGGCCGCGGCGGGTTCCGCTCCGATGCCCGCTACAATGGCGGAGCTCACTTCGGCGGCAGAGGCCGGTAAAAGTCACCTGATTTAAAAACAGCACTCCCCAAAAAGCGGCGAAGCCATCTGGCTCCGCCGCTTTTGTTTTTCCATGAGCGCCTTCACAGCAAGAACTCCGCCTCGCCGTTTAGGATAAGAGCAGCATGCAATCCATTCGCGTAGAGACGCCTTCAGCAAAATACGAGGTCCACGTAGGCAGCGGCCTGGTGGAAACACTTGGCGTACGCCTCAAGCGGATCATCGACCCACTGCCGCGTCGCGTCTTCATCGTGACCTCGCCAGAAATTTGGGCTCTCTGGGGAGAAGTTGTCATCGGCTCCTTCACCGCCGCCATGCTTCACTCGCCGATCGTCCTCTTCCTGCCACCGGGCGAAAAAAACAAGACTTTTGCGAACGTTGAAAAGCTTGCTCGCCAGATGGTCGAAGCTGAAGCCGATCGCGGCTCGCTCCTCATTGCATTTGGCGGCGGCATCGTCGGCGACATCACTGGGTTCCTGGCCGCCATTTACATGCGCGGCATTGCCTACGTTCAAATTCCAACCACATTCTTGGCGCAGGTCGACTCCAGTGTCGGCGGCAAAACCGGCGTCAATCTGCCCGAAGGGAAAAACTTAATCGGCAGCTTCCATCATCCACTCGCCGTCTTCGCCGATTCGCGCGTCCTCGGCACACTCGACGACCGCGAGTTGCGCGCTGGACTGATGGAGAGCGTCAAAGCCGGCTTCATTCGCGATCGCGCTCTTGTCCGTTTCATGGAAGAGAATTCTGACGCCATCCTCGCCCGCGATCCCAAGGCGCTTGAAAAAGTTATCGCCGCATCCGTCCGCATGAAGGCTGACGTAGTCAACCGCGACGAACGTGAAGGCGGGCTCCGCATGATACTCAACCTTGGGCACACAGTCGGTCACGCAATCGAACAAGCTACGGGTTACAAAACACTTCTCCACGGCGAAGCCATCGCCTGGGGCATGATCGCTGCACTCCACGTCGCAATCAAACGCCGGACCATCTCACCGCTTGAAGCTGCGCGCATGGACGCATTGATCCATCTTTATGGACCGCTGCCTGCAATCAAAATCAGCGCCAACAAACTCATCCAAGCGACCACCGGCGACAAGAAAAATATCGGCGGTGTGCGACGATTCGTTCTTCCTGTCGGCATCGGCGACGCAACTGTGATTGAAGACCTCACACACACCGAGCTCGAGGCCGCAATAAAATTTATGCTTACGCAAGCTGCGCAGGGGAGCCAAATCTAATCATGGCAACTGGTGCAAAGCCGCAGGGTGCAACAGATGAAGCGAGCGCTGCTGCTGCCGTTCAGCAGATGTTCAACTCCATCGCTCCGCGCTACGATCTGCTCAACCATATCCTCTCCGCCAACATCGATCGCCTCTGGTGGAGCAGAACCGCGCGCCGTTTCAAATCCACTCTCATTCAGCCGGACGCGCAAATCCTTGATATTTGCTGTGGCACCGGAGACATGACACTTGCGCTCCTCAAACACCGCCCTCGCGACGCGCGTCCCGTCTTGGCTGCAGACTTTGCGCGCGGCATGCTCGCCCGTGGCGCAGAAAAATTTTCGCATCAAGCAAAAGCCGTACTCGCAATTGAGGCCGACGCACTCCATCTACCCGTGCCAGACGCATCCCTCGATCTCATCGTCACGGCTTTCGGTTTTCGCAATCTGTCCAATTATGAAAGTGGACTGCGTGAATTCTACCGCGTGCTTAAGCCCGGCGGCCAACTCGGCATCCTTGACTTCAGTGAACCCGGCGGCGCAATCGGCAAGCTCTACGCAATTTATTTTCGCCGCATCCTCCCTGCCATCGGCCGCATGATCTGCGGCAAGGACGGGCCGTACAATTATCTTCCCGCCTCGGTCGGCAATTTTCCGCCGCCAACCGAGATGGTGGATTTGATGAAATCCGTCGGATTCGGAGAAGCTACATGGACCCCTTACACCTTCGGCATCGCCGGACTCTACGTCGGCAAACGAAACTGAGTCTTTGCACACAATGAACGCCGCACCCAACAAAGAGAGCAAGACCGAGAGCCACTCCGCAGCCAAACGCAGCGCTGCGCTCGGTTCCATGCTGGCAGCTGCAGTAATGACTGCGCTCAAACTCGCTGCGGGCATCTTCTCCGGTTCGCTCGGCGTTCTCTCTGAAGCGGCACACTCCGGCATCGACCTCGCCGGAACTACGCTTACTTTTTTCTCCATCCGCATCGCTGACCGTCCTGCCGATGCCAACCACCCTTACGGTCACGGAAAATTCGAGAATATTTCTGCATTCGGCGAAGTCGTGCTGATGGCGGTCTCTTGCCTCTGGATCATTCTCGAAGCCATGAACCGGATCATCCACCACTCGGTCGAACTCCATCACTCCATCTGGCCGATTCTGGTTTTGCTTGCATCCATCGCGGTGGATTATTGGCGCGCTCGCCGACTCCGCATCGTTGCCAAACTCACACACAGCCCCGCGCTCGCCGCTGATGCTTTCCACTTCGCCTCAGACATCTGGTCGACCATTGCCGTGCTTCTCGGTCTCGGCGCAAGTTACATCGGCGCAAGGTTTCAAATTTCCACACTCAAATACGCTGACCCGCTTGCCGCAATCGTTGTCTCCATGATGATCCTGAGACTCACGGTTCTTCTCTCCAGAGAAACTCTCGGCGTTCTCACCGACCAAATTCCCGCTGAAACCCGCGCCGCCATTCTACGCGAGGTCAGCCGATTGCCGGAGGTCATCGCAATCGAGCAAGCCCGCGTTCGCCGCTCGGGTGCAACTTACTTCGCCGACCTCACCATTGCACTCCCCCGCAGCTTCACATTCGAGCGCACCAACACACTTGTCGAAGAAACGCGCCTCGCCGTCCAGCGCGTCATTCCCGACGCTGATGTCGTCATCCACACTATTCCCCGCGAATCCCGTACCGAGAGCATCTTCGATCGCGTTCGCGCCGTAGCCGCTCGCAACAACGTCTCCGTCCACGAACTCAGCGTTCAGTCTTATCGCGTCGATGCGCGCCAGGAACTCAGAGTTGAACAGCATCTCGAACTCAACGAGCGCATGACCCTGCGCGTGGCGCACGATTTTGTATCCCGTCTTGAAGCCGAGATTTTGCGCGACACGCCCGAGGTGGACGCTATTCTCACGCATATTGAAAGCGAACCTGCGACCATCGAGAGCCAGCTCAACACTGAAGCCGGGTTCAAACGCATTGAAGAAGCACTCCAGCACACCGCCAAAGAATTTCCGCAGATCGTAGACGTTCATGAGATTCTCATTGGCCGCACTGACGAACATATTCATCTCAGCTGTCACTGCTCGCTCCCCGACGACTTGCCTATGGCCCAGGTCCACCACATCATCACCGCGCTTGAAGACCGCCTCAAACTCGAGTGCCCTGAAGTCTACCGGGTGATGATTCATCCGGAACCTCAATCCGATAATCTGCGTTGATTCTTCACACCGCTGCGTGTTAAACGGCTAATCTAAAAAGAGCAGCAACCGTGTGGAGTTTAAATAATGAAGCGCAGCTTCCTCAATTTCTTTCAAATCGCTTCGCTCCTGCTCTTTCTCGTCGCCATCGCTTTGCTTTCTGCGGTGACTACCATGCACTTTGCGATTCACGGTCGTGAAGTCAGTGTGCCCGCACTCAAGCAAATGACCGTTGTCGATGCGCGCAGCCTCGCAGCAGGACTTGGCCTCACTGTTGAAGTGGACAATCGCTATTACTCCGCCGACGTCGCCGCAGGACATATCCTCTCGCAATCACCCGCGCCCGGCACCGTTGTCCGTCGCGCATGGCACGTCCGCGTCGCTGAAAGTTTGGGCCCGCAAAAAGTTGAAGTTCCTGACACTGTAGGGATGAACGAACGCGTTGCATCTATCCAATTGCGTCGCGTTGGTCTTGAAGTTGGCACCACCGCCCGCATCCCATTCGCTGGAGCCGCTGAAGGCACTGTCATCGCCCAGGACCCGCCCGCAAACGCACACAGCATTGAGAGTCCCAGCATCAATCTCCTCGTTGCCGCGCCCGGCGAGGAACTCAACGACAAGCTCGTCATGCCTTCGCTCACAGGCATGCCAATTGTCAGTGCGCAAACAATGTTAGATAAAGCTGGAATCAAATTCTCTAAACCGGTCTATGTCGACGTCCCCATCGCATCTGTCGGCACTGGTGATGCAGTGCCAAAGCTCCCAACAATTCCGGGAACCGTCATTGCGCAAAAACCTGAAGCCGGCGCAAAAGTTGATGGCACGGTTTCAGTCGATCTGACCGTCGCAAAATAGCTTAAATTACGCGCTCAAACGCGCTTACGAAAAATCCATCCGTGCCCATCAAGCTCGGCAGTAACATCAATCCACCTTGTTCCGTCACCGCAGCCAATAATTTTTCTCTCGCACCAACGCGTAATCTGGATTTATTCGCGAGTCTTTCTATTGAGTCCGCGATATTCAGTCTATTTATTCGAATTCGTTCCTGATTTTTCAGCTCATCCAAAACCGCCGCAACAACTTCTTCGTTCTCTTCCGGCTCAAGTGAGCATGTAGAGTATACAAGCCTTCCACCAATTGCCAGCGCACCTAATGTGTTCTTCAGAATAGCCTGCTGCCTAATTGATTGCCGCGCAATCTCTTCCACTGTCAAGCGATGCCGAATCTCCGGATTCCTGCCTAGCGTTCCCGTTCCGCTGCACGGCACATCCGCCAGAATCAAATCAAACTCCGCATCTATTCTTTCCGTAGCATCCGAGATGCGGCACTCGATCCGCCCACGTATCTCCGGCACCAACTCAAATCGCTTGCTCATGAATTCCAGACGCTGCTTGCTTCTGTCGCACGCCAGCACATGGGCATGCACATTTCTCTCAGCAAGAATCAGCGTTTTCCCGCCCGGCGCCGCGCAGCAATCGAGAATTCGTGCATCCTCGTGACCACTCGGAATCAGCGCCGCCGCAATCTCGCCGACCAGTTGCGACCCTTCATCCTGAATTCGAATCGCATCCTCAGAAACCTCTCCTTCATTCACTTCAAGCCAGCGCGCCGCCCTCAACATCGCGCTCTCACCATGCGCGCTCTCATCCTCAACGCGCATCGTGATCAGCGGCTGGGCTTGACCATGCAGGCAAATGCCCTCGGCTGCGTCGCGTCCGTAAAAACGCGTCCACCGCTCCACCATCCACGCTGGGTGTGCCGCCACGGCATCTGCGACGTACTCCGACTTGCCCGCCTGGATTTTCCTGAGCACGGCATTCGCCATCCCCACCGCGAAAGGATGCCCTGCCTCGCGAACCTGTTCTACGCTCTCATTAAGCGCCGCGTGCGCGGGAATCCGGTCCAGATGCAGTAGCTGAAAGGCGCCCATTCTGAGTGCAATCATCACGTCCCAATCAACTTTCGCATTTGGCCGCGTTAAACAATTGCGAATCTCCGCATCAAGCGCAATCTGCCAACGCAAGACACCCAGTACGAGCATTGTCGCAAGATTCCTGTCCACAGGTGCGAGCATGTCAATCGCCCGCGTGCGCAGCAGATCGTCTGAATGGGAATGAATTTTTGTTTTTTCGTCCGTGACTTTGAGCAGAATCTCAAATGCTACCTGACGTGCTACAGAGATTTTCGAAACAGGTTTCTTCGATGTTTTTTCCGGGCGCTCCGGCTGAATCACAAGCTTTTGTTTTTTATTCAACTTATTCACCCGCCCAACATTGCGCTGTCATCTAGAACATTCCCGCGCAAAAACTCTTCAGCACTCATGCGGCGCTTGCCTTCGAGCTGCACTTCTTTCAACTCCAGCCAGGTATTTTCACGGCACGCCACCTGAATGCATTCCTCAAAAACCCGCACCTCGCCGGGATTCGCGAGCGCGCCAAACTCTGCAACCGTCATCCGGTGCACAATTAGCTTTTTTTGTGCGAGCGTCGTCCATGCGCCGGGCCACGGTTGAAATCCACGCCAGCGATTATAAATCTCCTGTGCAGTGCGGCCAGCAAAATCAATCCGTGCATCCTCGCGCGTCAGCAACGGTGCAAGAATCGCTTCCGCATGATTCTGCGCCGTGGGCTGAATCAATCCTTCTGCCAAGCCTACGAGAGTTTCCACAACAAGCGGCGCGCCACTCACTGAAAGAATCTCGAATAACTCCGCAGCCGTCTGCGTCGGATCAATCGGCACTCTACGCTGCAACAGAATCGGCCCTGTATCAAGACCTTCTTCCAGCAGCATCGTAGTGTTTCCAGTCTCACGCTCGCCACATGCGACGGCCCACTGAATCGGCGCAGCTCCACGATACTTCGGCAGCAACGACGCGTGAAGATTAATGCAGCCAAATTTCGGCAGATCCAGCATCCACTTCGGAATGATCCTTCCGTAAGCAACGACTACAATCGCATCCGGAGCAATCTCCCGGAGCAACGCTTCGAATTCCAGATTGGTTTTTATTTTTTCCGGCTGCACCACTCGAAGGCCAGCACCTTCAGCAATCATCTTCACCGGAGGAGCATGCAATTTCTGCTCGCGGCCAATTGGACGATCCGGCTGCGTCACGACTAGTGGAATATCGTGCCCCGCCCCGATCAACGCTTCAAGCGTGGGTACGGCGAACTGCGGCGTTCCACAAAAAATTAACTTCACAATCTAATCCCACTCGCCAGCGCGAATCATCTTGCGAATCTTGCGCAGGGCAAGATCACGCTTCAACGCACTGATGCGAAAAATAAACAAGACACCATCGAGATGGTCGATCTCATGCTGCAAACACCGCGAGAGCAACTCTTCGCCATCGACTTCAAACCACTTTCCAAACTCATCCTGCGCTCGCACTTTGACATGAGCTGCGCGCACAACCTTCTCCCTGATTTCAGGAAAACTCAGGCAACCTTCTTCCTCATAGAGCTTGCCCGCGCGCTCAATAATCTCCGGATTCACAAAAACACGCTTCTCGTTTGGATCTTCGCCGCAACTCAGGTCTATCACTGTCACACGCTTGGCCACGCCCACCTGCTGCGCCGCCAAACCAATCCCCTTCGAGGCATACATGGTCTCAAACATGTCGGCGATAAACTTCCGCAGTTCGTCGTTAAACTCAGAGACGGGTTCGCCTGGCTTTTCGAGAACGGGATCTGGATATTTCACAATCTTCAAAATCATAGCTTGCTTAAAATCTCCGAATCTGTTCAAGATAACCTTCAAAATTTCGCTTCAACTCGAGAAGCGAATCGCCGCCAAACTTGGCTTGAACCTGGGCTGCAATCGTTAGAGCCACCATCGCCTCGCCGATCACTCCCGCAGCGGGTACCACGCAAATATCCGAGCGCTCATAACTCGCGCTCGTCTTCTCGCGCGTATCAAAACGAACTGATTCCAGCGGCTTGCGCAAGGTAGAAATTGGCTTCAAATAGCCGCGCACCACCACATCCTCGCCATTTGAAATTCCACCCTCAATCCCACCTGCATTATTTTGATGCCGTTCAAAGCGAGTTGGCTTCTTCTCGACATCTTCGGAGTAGTAAATCGCATCATGCACCGCCGACCCAAAAGAACTGGCCGCTACAACTCCATGACCAATCTCGACCGCCTTTACAGCCTGAATGCTCATCACTGCAAAGGCCAGGTGCGCGTCGAGGCGTTCGTCCCAATTCGCGAATGTTCCCACACCAGCGGGCAACCCGTGCACTACTACCTCAAAGACACCATTGACCGTGTCTCCCGTGCGCGCCGCCTCTTCAACTTCTTCCTTCATACGCTCTTCGGTCGCCGCATCCACGCAACCCATTGCCACTTCTTCTTTCGCACCGAGGGCTGCAATCTCATACCAGCTTGCATTGCGTTCGAGCTCCACGCGTCCCACTCGCACCACGTGGCTTGCGATTTCAATTCCCAGCGCGCGCAGCATCTCTTTCGCAATTGCACCGGCGGCTACGCGCGAGGTCGATTCGCGTGCTGATGCCCTCTCCAGCACATAGCGTGCATCTTGAAAGTTGTATTTCAATGCACCAGGCAAATCAGCATGCCCAGGCCTTGGCGAAGCTACGGACTGATGCAGTGCGGCATTACCCGGCTCAACTGGAAGCTTCTCCTCCCAGTTCTTCCAATCGCGGTTGATCATCTCAATGGCAATCGGCGAGCCAATTGTCTTTCCATGCCGTACGCCGGAAAGAATGTGCGCCTTGTCCGTCTCAATCTTCATGCGTCCGCCGCGTCCATAGCCCTGTTGACGGCGCCACAACTCGCGATTCACGCGTTCCAAATCAATCGGCACACCCGCAGGCACGCCTGAGACGAGCGCAATCAGCGCCTCGCCATGTGATTCTCCAGCTGTAGAAAAACGAATCATCCTCATTCCATTGTAAAGGAAAGGAAGAACTTCACTTCAATCAGATGGAAACAACTTTTCTTCTTTGTCACTTATCTACAATCAGCAGTCAGACGAGACTCACTTCTCAATCAATCGCCAGTGGCTCACGACCCTGTTGTAAATCCATGCTCAGAGTCCATAATGGCGCAGCGTTAATCTCCACTTCAATCTCCTCGCGCGCCTGATTCAGCACCACAGCCCGACCCTTACACGTCCCATCCAAACCAATCCTGCAATGATTATTCTTCTCCGAAAAGAAACTCTGAATCGGTCGCAGCAATTGTCTCAGCCAATGAAGCCAGCAACTTGCCTTCACCGCCTCAGCATGCGCAATCGCCGACTTGTCTGCCATGAATAATCCATTGTTGCGCCTCTTCACTACCTATCGGCAACTCACTCACTTTTCTCAACTCTTTCTGAAAAAATCCCAATCAAAAGTTCAATCCAGTCAGTTATCGCTAACTCGCATCCCAATTCACACTCATATGCCCTTTTCCTGTACACTGAAATGTTTAACGCCATGCAAAAAAAACACTCCATCGGAATCCTCGGCGCCACAGGTATGGTTGGCCAGCGCTTCATTCAACTTCTCGAAGACCACCCCTGGTTCGAGATCACCTGGCTTGCGGCCAGTGACCGCTCCAGCGGCAAGCTCTATGCTGATGCCGCCAAGTGGCGCCTTGACACGCCCTGCCCGGAGCGCATCGCCAAGATGAAGATTTCTGCGGCCGATCCAGCCGGCGCGCCGGCAATTATCTTTGCCGCGCTCGACAGCGACATCGCCCTCGACCTGGAGCCGCGCTTTGCTGCTGCCGGTTGCGCCGTCGTCTCAAATTCCAGCGCCTTTCGCATGGCGCCCAGTGTCCCCCTTGTCATTCCAGAGGTCAATGCGGAGCACTTGCATCTCATCGATCAGCAAAGCTGGCGCAAATCATCGGGCGGCTACATCGTGACAAATCCAAATTGCTCCGCCATCGGTCTCGTGCTCGCACTTAAGCCAATCGAGCAACGCTTCGGCATTGAGCAGATTTTCGTCACCACCATGCAGGCCGTCTCCGGCGCTGGCTATCCTGGCGTTCCCTCCATGGACATCCTCGGCAACGTTGTGCCGTATATCAAGAGTGAAGAAGAAAAAATGGAAGCCGAAACACTCAAGCTCCTCGGCTCGCTCACAGGTGAAAAGATCGCTCCACTTGCCGCGCGCATGAGTGCAAGCTGCAACCGCGTGCCCGTTGAAGATGGACACACGGAGAGTGTCTCTATCAAGCTCACCAAACCAGCCACGCACACCGAGATTCTCGCCGCATGGGCCGAGTTCAAGCCCCTTGCCGGAAAAAATCTCCCTATGGCTCCCGAGCAGCCCGTCATCTGGACCCCTGAGGCTGATCGCCCCCAGCCACGCCTCGATAAAAATCGCGCCCGCGGCATGGCCGTCACAACTGGGCGACTTCGTCCCTGCGGTTTACTCGATTGGAAGTTCACTGTCCTATCCCACAACACAGTCCGCGGAGCCGCCGGTGCAGCTATTCTGAATGCAGAGCTCCTGCACAGCCTTGACAAGCTCCCATAGTAGCGGGGGAAATTGAGTTCAATTTTTTAGCAGGTGCCCAACATCTCGTTTTTGAGCTGTGAAAATGATTTTTGAATCAGGAAGAACGAATGAGTCTCGTGGTCATGAAATTCGGCGGCACATCGGTTGAAGATCCGGCCGCTATCGAGCGCACCGCCGCAATCGTCGCCGCTCGTGTCGCCAACGGCAAGCTTCCCGTCGTCGTTGTCAGCGCCATGTCCAAAGTGACTGACCAGCTTCTGCGCGCCGCCGACCACGCCTGCCGTGGTGAACGCGATGCTGCACTCGCCATCAGCAATCAACTGCGCGAACGCCACAAAAAGACCGCTGCAACACTCCTTAAGAAATCAACTCAAGAAATTCACGAATTCATCGATGAGCACTTCAATTCACTCGATGAAATATTACGCGGACTGGCTGCCATCCTCGAGCTGACGCCGCGCATTTCAGATTTGATTGTCAGCTACGGTGAGCGCATCTCCTCGCGCATCATCGCCGCTGCATTCCAAGAGCGCGGACTGAACGCTGCACACTTCGACGCGCGCCAGGTCATCATCACCGACTCGCAATTTCAAAAAGCCACACCGCTCTTTCCGCTCATTGAAAAGCGCGCCGAAGAGCACCTGCGGCCGCTTATCAAGCTTGGTCAACTCCCTGTCATGGGCGGCTTCATCTCTGCAAATGAAGCGGGCATCACCACCACGCTTGGTCGTGGCGGATCAGACTTCACAGCCGCGCTCATCGGCGGCGCGCTCAATGCTGAAGGAATTGAAATCTGGACCGACGTCAACGGCATCATGACTACCGACCCGCGCATTTGTCCCGACGCGTTGCGCGTTAAGGTCATCAGCTTTGAGGAAGCCGCCGAACTTGCCTACTTCGGCGCGAAAGTTCTGCACCCGGCTACCATCCTGCCTGCCGTCAAAAAAAACATCCCCGTCTACGTTCTCAACTCGCGCAACGCGGCCAACGAAGGCACACGCATCACCTCGCTCGCGCCGCATTGCAAGAGCCCCTTCAAGTCAATCGCCGTCAAAAAGAAGCTGTCGATCATCGATGTAGTCGCCAGCCGCATGCTCATGACCCACGGCTACATGAAGGACATTTTTACCATCTTCGACAAGCACCACTGCCCCGTTGACATGGTCTCCACCAGCGAAGTCAGTGTCTCGCTCACTGTCGACTCCAACGACAACCTTCCCGCGATCGCCGCCGACCTCTCCGAGCTCGCTGATGTCAAGTATGAAGGACGCAAGGCTCTCATCTGCCTCGTCGGTGAAGATATCCGCGGACAAAACGGAATGGCTGCGCAAGTCTTCAACGCCATCCGCCACATCAACGTGCGTATGATCTCGCAAGGCGCGAGCGAAATCAACATGAGCTTCATGATTGACGAAGACGACGCCGAGGAAGCCATTCGCTCGCTCCACGCAACTTTCTTCAAGGATCCCGACCCAACCATCTTCGACGTTGAAGCACGGAAACCGATTCACTGATCTCTGAACTATGAATCTTCTTGTATTAGGCAAAGGCAAAACCGGCTCACTCGTCGCAGAGATTGCGCGCTCACGTGGCCACCAGGTCTGGGCGCTCGACGAGATTGACAACCCACACGCGTGCGCACTCACTCCAGAGCTGGTCCGCAACGTCGATGCCTTCATAGACTTCACCATGCCTGAAGCCGCTCTTGAAAATATGCGCGCCATCCTCGGAGCAGGCGGCCGCATCGTCGTCGGCACTACTGGCTGGTATGCGCATCTGGAAGAGATGAGAGCGCTGGCCACTACACACAAAAGCGCACTGCTCTTCGGTACTAATTTTTCAATTGGCGTCATGCGTCTTTTCAAGATGGCTGCGGAACTCGCCAAGCTCGACGGTTACAGCTTCCAAATTACTGAAACTCACCACACCACCAAGCTCGACGCCCCATCAGGCACCGCTATTACACTCCGTCAAATTATCGAAGCCGCGCACCCCGACTCTAAAATCGAAATCACCTCGCACCGCATCGGCGACGCCAAGGGTGAGCACGTTGTCACCGCTACCAGTGCTGCCGACACCCTCGAACTTCGCCACAATGCCCACTCCCGCGAAGGCTTCGCCATTGGTGCAGTCCGTGCGGCAGAATGGGTTTCAGGTAAAAGTGGCGTCTGGGAGTTCCGCGAGATCTTCGATCAGCTCTAATTCTTCCCTTCTGCAAACTTGAAGTTTTTCAGAAGATGATATATTGGGTCGGTATTTCAAGCGCCAATCCAAGGAGCCATCTCTTGCGCCACTTCCAATTCTTTGCCTACCGTAAAAATGCCCTGCTAATAGCTCTTTTTGCGCTTGCTTTCTCCTGTACAGCCCAGCAGAAGGCATCCGAAAATCAGCACGCACTCGACATGACTGTCGTCAAGCCCGAGTCGGTTGGTTTCTCCTCAGAACGGCTTGAGCGCCTGCATCAGTACATGAAGCAGACCGTCGATGACAAGAAAATCTCAGGCGTAGTCACAATCCTTGCCCGTCACGGAAAGGTTGTTGACTACTGGGCTTACGGCCAGCGCGATCTTGCAAGCGGCGCGCTGATGACCCGCGATACCATCTTCCGCGATTATTCGATGACCAAGCCCGTGACCGGTCTCGCCATGATGACCCTCTACGAGCAGGGCAAGTGGCAGCCTTCGGACCCGGTCTCGAAGTTCATTCCCGAGTTTGCGCATCTCAAAGTTTTTAACGGCTTCGATATAGCCGGAAAAATGATTCTCGTTGATCCGGATCATGCTCCCACCATGGTCGATCTGATGACGCACACAGCCGGCTTCACCTATGGATTTCTGGCCGACACTGCCGTCGATCAAATGTACAAGGACGCCAAAGTTCTCGGAGCAAAAACTCCGCAGGATTTCATCGACCTCATGGCCAAGCTGCCACTTGCGCATCAGCCGGGTACAACATGGAATTACAGCGTCTCCATGGACATTGAAGGCGTCATTGTCGAGAGGCTCTCCGGTCAATCACTTCCTGATTTCATGCACGACAACATCTTCAAACCACTCGGCATGCGCGATGCCGGATTCTATGTGCCAGCCGAAAAGCGCAGCCGCTTCGCAGTTGCTTACAAGGCAGACAAGCAGGGTAATCTGCTGCCCGATGATGCCGGGCTCAACACACCTGACTCAGAACAGCCAACTGCGGCGTCAGGCGGAGGCGGATTGGTTTCGACTGCCGAGGATTACTACCGCTTTGCCCAGATGCTCGCCAATCACGGCGAACTCGATGGCCATCGTTATCTTTCTCCCTCAACGGTGAAGCTGATGAGTTCCAACCACCTGCCGCGCGGAGTCAAAACCGCGCCGGTCGGGCGTGGCCTCGGGTACGGATACAACGTTGAAGTGGACACGGATCCATCGGCAGTCAACCAGCCTGAAGGCAAAGGCACTTTTGGCTGGAATGGCGCTGCCGGAACCTGGTTCTGGATCGATCCGGAGAACGACATTGTTTTTGTGGGAATGATCCAAATTGCTTACCCGTGGCCGCCAGTCGATCCAGAAAGCCGCATTCTGGTTTACCAGGCTCTCGTCGATCCATCGAAATAATCCGCTTGTTGTAATTGGCAACAACATTACGGAACACTGTAAAGCAGTCGCGCCTGCGATTCTTTCTTGTGCACACCACTACGACGAGTAGGCTGCACTGTAGAGGGTTTTCTTTTCGCTTCTCCACTTCCATACATAAAACCGGGATCCAGAAAGGCTGATCGTCCATTCTGTGCTGTCACGGTAATTACTGCGGCTCCATTTGTGTGTGATGGCATCGTGAGTGTAGCCGTATGCTCATCAACCAGGGTGATCGCTACAGCGGCACCATCGACTTTCGCCGTCATGCCTGACCCAAATCCACTACCCAGCAATGTCACCACGGATCCTGCGTTCCCCGAGCTTGGACTTGAAGAGCGCAGCACAATTGGCAAGGGCGTCAATGGAATCTCAAGAACTCCACCGCTGACAATCATATAGGCGGTATCATTGTCTCCATCCCATACTAGTGAGTCGAAGACATTGGGTGCTGTCAGTGGTAATGCGATGCGTTGTATCTGCACCATGTGACCGAGGTCTACGATGTCAAGAGCATTCGACCACGGCTGGAACATCACTGCCCCTGTCTCGTCCATCTTTTCGCCGAGTAGCATGGTTTGATTGTCAGAAAGAGCCATGTCAGACCATGCCAAACTTCCCAGGTATCCTGTGGTCGTATCGAAGAGTGAAAAATCGCCGACTAGTCGCGACCCATCTGTTGAGAGTGCCATATCTGCCGGTGTCTCACCTGATACATCCAGATTGCTCCACGTACCGCTTGCCACGTCATAAGCCGTAAGCAATCCGCCAGCGTTCAAATAAATCGTACTTCCATCTGGACTCACTAGCACTGGGTCAGTTATATAAATGCAAAATTGAAGAGTCGAACCCAGAGGATCCAGATCTGTGGTCGCTCCACTCGTACTGTCAAGCATCCACATATTGTCAGACTGGCAACGCGTCCCAAAACCATAGCTATAAGCGAATGAAAGATCGAAGTACACCGTCCCCTGGTCAGTCGCAGCCACAGACACAGGTGATAACCCGAATCCGCCGTTTGGAACAGCCCAGCTTACAATTGACTGCGGCGAATCAGGATTGAGGACGACTACTGCCTGGTTGCCCTGATCGCTTGCTGCCAACAGTTGTCCATTCGGCGATATGGAAATCCCAATCAGTTGCGCTGTCTTGCTGTTGGGCACTGTGATTGGGCTTAGCCACTGATCTGCCGAAACCGACCAAGTCAATATCTGATTAGTAGAGGTGAAATAAATTACTTTGTGAACCGCGTCGTAAACACCGGCCATGAGTGGCGCTGTACTTGCGTGTAAAGTGGTTGCGCCGGTGTATTGAAATACGCTGGAGAGTGTCTTGGTCCCCGAAGATGTTGTAAGTGTCACATCCGCCAGCCCAGCTGTACCCTTGGGTATCGTGAAGTTCACGCCAATAATCGGCGTTGGAAATGGTATGTCAAGATCCGGAAAATTCGCCGTAAAGCTGGTCACTGTAGCCGTCTGCCCACCTACTGTCACCTTCAATGAGTCCGTGTTGTTTCCGAATCCATACCCCACTAAAAATCCATTGCCGCTACCATCCGCACCACTTGCCGTGGTTACCAATCGCACCACATCCGGCCCATAGCTGAAAGCCAGCGGTGCAAGCAACGGTGTGCTATCACTCAGTGTTAACAGCATGTTCTCAGCTCCCGGCGTAGTCAATGCGGGTGATACAAAGCTGTACTGGTTGCCCGAGGCATATAAATCCCATACAGGTGTCGAACCGAAATACGCTGTCGCCACCGTTGTTGGCTCACTCCCCGGTGCCCCAATCCCGCTGCTGTTTGCTATTCCACCTGCAATTGGCCCGGTGTTTGCTTTGAGGTAATCCAGACCATACCCATATCCATAAGGTAGTGAGGTGAGACCGGTGCTCTTGATAGTGCTTACATCAATAAAGTCCACACCTTCCTCATTGATCGCATAAATCAGTCCCGTACCATCTTCAGCAAACGGTAAAGGTTCTGCAAATGTACCCAGACTGTACGGTTGGCCCATAGCCGCCTGCAGTTGAAATGTAGTTGTGTCGTACTCCTGTATCGTGTCATCCACAAACAAATGCAACAGCAATCCATCAGCTGAAAAAACCATTCCATTCAGCCGTTGACCACCGGATTGGCCTACAGGTTCAATACGGATTGAACCCAAAAGAGTGAGTTGACTGTTATAGATGTACACATTTCCATCAAGATCTGAGACTGCTAACTGATCAATAACAGGATTGGCCGCCACGCGCTCCACAATATCCCCTGCAACGTAAGGTGTGGTGATGAACTGGTTAGTCGCCGCGCTGTACACAGCAATATCTCCACCCGTTCCATATGAAGCCATTACAACCGAAGAATGATCCCCGCTGCGCGTAGCTGCACCGTCTACCGGAGGATTAAGAACTTGCGCCGTACTCTGCGAAAGTGACCAGAGTACTGGCGCGCCTGATCCGTCTATACCAAAACCAGGCACTACATAGAGTGACCCATTGTTCAGCACAAAGGGAGATGCTGATGAAAATCCTCCCGGATATACATCAGCGGAATTTAGAATCTGCTTAACGTGCAGTTTCACCGGGTCAATTACATAAAGAAAAGCCGTTCCTGTTCCCACATACACCATTGTTGAATCAAGAGAAATATCCATCCCCAATGGAGTAGGCACTGGAATCGCCGCCGTCTGTAGATGAGTCTGCGTGCTGAATACCTCAACAACATTCATTCCAGGCACTGAAACAAAAATCTGGTTGTGGCTTGGGTCGTAAAGCAGAAATTGTGGTGCCGAACTATTATCAGCGCCGGCATCCACCTTCGATCCCAAATACTTCCAGTCAGTCCTTGAGGTTAGCGGTGGAAGCGGTGGCTGCACTGTGAATGAGAGCGCCGACGACGCTCCTCCACCCGGCGAAGGATTTGAAACTGTTACTTTTTCTGTGCCAGTGCTCGCTATATCGGAGGCTTGGACTGTTGCTGTTAGTTGGTTGACACCCGCCATCGTCGTAGGCAGAGATTGGCCATTCCAGTTCACGGCCGCTCCGGATACAAAATTCGTGCCACTGACCGTTAATGTGAATGAGCCTGTACCTACTGTGGCAGAAGATGGACTCAGAGTGGTGATCGTCGGAACAGGATTGTTGATTCCACCCGATCCTGAACCACTTCCAGAACCACTTGAACAACCAGCCAGGGTGAACGACGCAAGCAGAAGAACTGCTGCACCTGTCATACCCTTTTTAAAACGTCCGGAACCATTGCAGAAAATAGCATCCAACAACATGACTTCCCCCGACACTTGCCCGAATGAAATAAATTCGTTGCAATTCTAACAATAGTTTGCAAAAGTTACTACCGCTTAGATCGAGATTTGACTGACTTGAATAAAAGAAGATGGTCGCATAAGTTGGCTACATCTTATACGTACGTAAAATTACCTTCACAAACACAAAGAGCCACACCGTAACTACTTGCAGAACATTACGCTCACTTGCCTCACAATGATGTCATGCATGAGCTCAACTCTCAATTCGTCCAGCTTGCGCGCCGCATGAATGTCAATCGTCACAGTTTCACAGCCTACCCCCCTCCCCCTCCCCTCTAAAACGCACTTTGGGGGCCAACTTCAATTTTCGAGCATTCAACCAACTCGACATAACCGTTTTGCTCCATCAGATTTGCCACGACCCCGCGTTATAAAATGGATGAGCTATGGAAACCACTGGTTGCGGCACCGCTCTCATTACACCTTTTCTCGCTGACGGCTCAATTGATGAACCCGCACTCCGCTCGCTCGTCCGCTGGCAGATTGATTCCGGCATCGACTTCCTTGTCGCCTGCGGTTCTACCGGTGAAGCAGCAACTCTCGACGAAGAAGAGTGGCTGCGCGTCACGCGCATCGTCATCGACGCTGCCGAGGGCCGCGTTCCCGTCTGGTCCGGCTGCACTTCGAATTCGACGCGCACGCTTCTCCGCCAGGCCGCGCTGCTCAAAGAAGTCAATGGCCTTACCGCTATTCTCAGCGCCAATCCTTACTACAACAAGCCCACGCAAGAGGGCCAATTCCAGCACTTCCTCGCACTCGCCAAAGAGGTTGCGCCGATGCCAGTCGTTCTTTACAACGTCCCTGGCCGCACCGCTGCTAACCTCGATCCGGCAACTGTTGTGCGACTTGCTCATGCCGCGTCGAACATCGTCGCTGTCAAAGAGGCCAGCGGCAAGCTCTCTCAGTTCACCGAGCTCGTCCACACACTTCCCGCAGGCTTCAAGATTTTCTCCGGTGACGATGGTTTGACTCTCGCCGCCATCGGCATCGGCTGCCACGGACTCATCTCCGTCGCCTCAAACGAAATTCCCGCCGAGCTCGCAAAGATGGTCCGCGCCGCGCTCAACAATGATTGGACTACCGCCCGCGCACTCGACCGCCGCTACGCGCAACTCTTCGACGCCAACTTCTGGGAGTCCAACCCCGCGCCGGTAAAAACAATCCTCAACCTGATGGGCCGTTGCAAACTCACGCTGCGTCTTCCGCTCGTCCCGCCCACCTCGCAAACGCGCACACGCCTCGAGCATCTGGCCCGCGAATTGAACCTCATTTCAAAAGAGCCTTCAACCTCAACCGACTAACAGCTGCTACTACTCCGGTTTCCGATCCCGCTCCGTAATCATGTTTGCAGCAATCAGACCCGAGTGGTAGATCGTCGGCAAGCCACTCCCCGGATGCGTTCCGCCACCGACCAAATAACAATTATCCAACTCTTCAAATTTATTGCGCGGTCTGAAGTAAAGCATCTGCGTCATCGTGTGCGCCAAATTAAAAGTTGCACCCTGGTACACTCCCGAACTCGCCCAATCCGCCGGAGTAATCACGCGCTCCACTTCAATATGCGGTCGCAAATCGCCGGCTGAAGTCCGTGTTGCAATTGCATCCAGCACCATTTCGCGGAAGCCCGCCTTCTCTTTCTCCCAGTCAATGCCACTGCCCTGGTTTGGCACCGGAACCAGCACGTAGATCGCAGATTTCCCCTTCGGCGCCAAACTCTCATCCGTCAAACTCGCATTGCGAACGTAAAACGAAATGTCTTCGGACAGCTTCAAACGCTTGAAAATATCTTCTGTGTTTTCGCGATAATCCTTTGCAAAAATAATATTGTGGTGCGGCAGATCATCAAACGTCTTGTTCAAGCCCAGGTAAAGCATGAAGGTCGAGCACGAATATTTCAGCTTCTTCAACTTCTCTGGCGCGTACTTCTTCAGCACGCCCTTCGGCACCAGCGTTTCCATAGCGTGCGCAAAGTCCGCGTTGAGAATCGTCTCATCGGCCAGCACCTCCCGCCCATCTTCAAGTCGCACTCCTTTCACCGCGCCACGAACGAGAATCAGCTCCTCCACCTTGGCGTTCAAATGAATTTTCGCTCCATTCCGCTCAGCCACCTCGGCCATCACGCGCGAAATCTCGCTCAACCCGCCCTGCACATGAAAAATTCCAAAGGCATGTTCGATGTACGGCAGAATCACAAAAAATCCCGGGCATTCCCACGCCGACATGCCCAGATACTTTGATTGAAATGTAAATGCGAGCCGCAGTTTCTCCGAGTTGAAATAATTGCCCAGGTAATCAAAGATCGACCGTCCGAACGGGATGTAGCGCAATGCGCGCAAAAATGTTGGCTTGAAAAAATCTGCAATCGAAGAGTAATCCTTCTCCAGGCACGCATAAATATGCTGGAAGCGCTTCTCCTCTGCCTGCATAAAAAGTTCCAAGCCGTCCTCTTCACCCGGGAAACAGCGTGCAATCTCGCGCTTCATCTGCTCGCTGTCGCTCGACACGTCCATTGAAAATTTTTCAAAGATCAGCCGGTACATCGGATCGAGCCGACGAAAATCCAATAGCTTGTCGCCATCAACTCCAGCCTCTTTAAATGCCTTGTCGAGCACAAATTTCATCATCAAAAATGTCGGACCAATATCAAAGCGAAAATCGCCCAGCCTCAACTCTGCATTGCGGCCTCCGACAACAGATTCCTTCTCAAAGACTTCAACTTCATACCCGCGCTTCGCCAACACCATTGCAGCCGTCAAACCACCGGGGCCCGCACCAACAATTGCAATCTTCTTCACTTTCATCTCCATTACTGAAAAATCTTTACGTGACTAATGCGCAAACTCCTGATGACGCGGCAGTGCAGACGCAAGATATCCACAGTCAGCCATCATAGCCTATGAATCAATGCCAAATCTGGTCTTTGATCAATATTAATAGTCTCGATTAGTCTCAGAAAACTGAGTCAATTCATCGCCTCCTTAATCCTATCCATTCAAATGCAAAGCATTACCCGGCGATTCTCACTTGCCCCGCAAATATTCATTTCATGAACATTTTAAGCATTTTCTCCAATTAGATGAACTCCAATCCTACAGCCTGAATCCTTTGCTCTGAGATTGAGCCCATACGCGGACCGAAAAATATTTTTGCCCATTACGAAACTTTTCCCCCGCATGCGGTTCTGAGAGAGTGGCGCCAATGAATTCTACTCTTCTTCTATTCATGACGCGAAGAAGTGAATCAGCCTGCATTGGTCAGTAATAAGCCGCATGCATATGTACGCTCATACGCTGCACCGCATCACAACCATCAAAAGTTAATCAGCTCCACACCATTTCACACTTGAGGTCTGCCCAATGAATTCCAAAACGCATCTTCGCTCTCTCCTGCTTTCTCTACTCGCCCTCACCGCAACCACTGCTCTTATCGTTGGTTGCAGCAGCACATCCACCAGCAACCCCATTCAGCCCGCATCGCAAACCGGACCAGCCTTCATTGTCGGTACTGACGCACCAGCTGTCAGCGTAGTTTCATTCGCCGTGCAAATCAACAGCCTCACCGCGACCGACGCCAACAACAACACAGTTTCTCTCATCAGCGGCACACCTACCGTTGATTTTGCGCGCTTCAACGGCTTGCAGACGCTGCTTGATCTCAATGACGTCCCTGCCGGTACTTACACCAGCATCACAGCCACATTCGGCACGGCTACCATCGGCTATCTGAATACATCGCAGGGTAATCCGGCCACAATTGTGACCGAGCCGGCAACTCTGTCGAGTAACTCCATCACAGACACGCTCACCACCCCGCTCGTCGTCGCTTCAGCCGGCACGCCTGTTGGCCTGCGCATGGACTTCAACCTGCGCAAATCGATTGAGGTCGATGGCAACGGAAACATCACCGGCCAGGTCAATCCCACGCTCGACTTCGAAGTGGTTCAGAACTCCGACCCCGGCGCATACATCGACGAGTTTATCGCCGCCGTTACAAGCGTGAATGTGAATGCCGGCACCTTCACGATGACGGGCCCGCATGGACGCTCCTGGACCGTCGTCACGAATGGCGGCACGGAGTGGGAGAACGGCGAAACCATCAACAACCTCACCACTTCCAGCATCGTGCGCATTTCCGGTTATCTTGATCGCGCTGACGCAACATTCGATGCTGACACAGTGGGCATCATTTCGCAGGATGGATTCTATGCCGGCGGTCTCTGCACCTACGTCACACCCATGCCGGGCCAGGCAACAAGCTTCGATCTCTACGTGCGCGGCGTTCTGCCCACAACTACGGGTCTTACGCTCGGTCAAATTGCCCAGGTAAATTTGACGGGTAACGAAAAGTTCTTCATCTACGAGATGCACAACCCGCTCACCCAGTACATCTTCAACTCATCACTGATGCTGCCCGGTCAACACATCCTCATCGGCGGCCCGGCAAGCGGCGCAACAAATCCCAACGCGGTCACCGTCAAGCGTGTTGTCCTGGCGCATGATGGCATCAACGGCACAGTCTCGGCAAACAATCTTGATCCCGGCGCGGGAACATTCCAGATCACGGCGAATGGCTTCAAGAGCCTCTTGATTCCACAAACCATCACCGTCGTCACATCGCCAAAAACCGACTACCGCGACGGACTTACCGGCATCAATGACATCACCGCTGGTATGGATCTGCGCATTGTCGGCCTGCTCATCAAAGATCCAGCAACAGGCAACACTCTCCTCCTTGCCCGCTACGTTGACGAACTGCAGTAACTCTCCTCCTCAAACTAAAAACTCCGAAGGCGCGTAAGCGCTTTCGGAGTTTCTTTTGCGTGCAATACGGTAATTCTTAAAAGAGAAAACTATCCCGCAAGCGCCGCCTTCACCGCTTCACTCACTACGCGCCCTTCAGCCCGCGCGCCCGATGCGGCAATCTTCGCCTGCACCGCCTTCATCACCACGCCCATTTCTTTAGGCGTCGGCTTAACGCCATTCGCAGCGGTCACTTCAGCAACCGCACTTGCTACCAATTCTGTCACCCCGGCCTCATCGAGCGCCTTCGGCAAAAACTCTTCAATCACTAGAATCTCAGCAGCTTCCTTCGCCGCCAACTCCGGCCGGTTCCCCTTTGTGAACTGGTCAATCGAGTCGCGCCGCTGCTTGATCATCGTCGCCAAGGTCTGCTCTTCTTCGGCCTTGGTCAGGTCGGCACGCTTCTCAATCATTTTGTTCTTCAACGCGTTCTTGATCAGTCGCAAGGTCGTGGTGCGCTCGCCATCATGCGCCTTCATCGCCACAATCACTGCGGCGGAGACTACGGATTCCAAAGACTTTGTTTCGCTCATATGCCAATTCTAGGCCCTGGACTACCCTGCAAATCAATCCAAGACCCGAAAATTGCGTCCACAGTCTGCCATAATCCAAAGTTTTCCACATAGTTTATTCACATTTCTCACATGTTTGTGTAAACTGTGATTGTCGCCTCCGATTTTTACCGCCTTTCAACCCTGTTTGCCAAATAGGAGCCTCCATGATTCGCAAAGTCCGCCTTTTTACACCCGGCCCCACCCCCCTGCTGCCCGCCGCGCAGTTCGCCATGGCCGCAGCCGACATGCACCACCGCACCCCCGAGTTCCGTGCCCTCTACAAGCGCGTGCTCGACCAGCTCAAGGTTTTCGTAGGCACCAGAAACGATGTCATCCTGCTTTCGAGCTCAGGAACCGGCGCCATGGAGGCCGCAGTCTCTAATCTCACATCGCCCGGGGACAAGGTGCTCGTCCTCACTGCCGGAAAATTCGGCGAGCGCTGGATTGGACTGGCCAAGGCCTTCGGTTGCGTCGTTGAAACACTCACTGCGCCCTATGGTGCCACATTCGATCTGAAAGAAGTGCAAACGGCGCTTGCGTCGCCCGGACTCAAGGCTGTCTTCGTCCAGAGCACGGAGACCTCGACCGCCGTCCGTCACGACATTGAGGCCATCGCCAGGCTCGTCAAGGAATCCCCCAGCAAACCGCTGCTCATTGTCGACGGAATCACCGGACTCGGGACGACTCACTTCGATGTGGACGCGTGGGGCATTGACATTCTCATCGGCGGCTCACAGAAGGCCGTCATGATTCCGCCGGGAGTTGCTTATCTCAGCGTCAGCGAGAAAGCCTGGGCCGCAATGGAGGCAAGCAGGAATCCGCGCTACTACTTTGACCTGCGCAAGGAACGCAAGAACGCCGTCAACGGCGAGAGCGCTTACACGCCGGCCGTTGCATTGATTGCCGGTCTCGGAGCCGCGCTCGATTACATCGCAGGGCAAGCCGGTGGCGATCTTGAGAAGGGCCGCATCGCGCTCGTCAACAACGCGGAGAAGAATGCCGAAGCCACACGCGCCGGATTGCTCGCGCTCGGCTTCACGCTCTTTGCGCCAACCGCACCGGCAGCTGCGGCAACCGCCGTCGCCGTTCCCGCAGGAATGGATTCCAGCGACGTCGTCAAGGCGCTCAAGACGCGCTTTGCCGCCGTCATCGCCAACGGTCAGGGTGAGATGAAGGGCCAGATCTTCCGCGTCGCGCATCTTGGCTTCTTCGATTACCTGGACACCGTTGCACTGCTCGCAGCGCTTGAGCACATTGCCAAAGACACACTGAAGTTGCCGGTTGAATATGGTTCAGCCGTCGCCGCGGCTCAGCGCGTATACGCCGAGGCTTACGCGGCTCAGGCTTCCAAGACAACCGCTGTGCAGAAGTAAGGAGTCACCGATGTCAGAACTCAGCTTCGGAGAGAAGCTCGTCATCGCGCGCAAGGAGCTTGACCTCTACCAGTACCAACTGGCTGAGCTGCTCGGCGTGCACCCCAACTCCATCTGGAAGTACGAGCGCGGCGAGGGCAAACCCCACGCCGCCGTGCAGCGCATCTTTGATCTCCTCTGCGAAGAGCGCGCAATCGACTTCACCAAGTACGAAGGTCAGGAAAAGGGAGCCCGTATGAAGATTGTCATCGCTGAAAAAGTTTCGCCCGCAACGCTCAAAGTCTTCGCCGATGAAGCCGGCTGGCAGGTCGTCACGCCAGAGCAGTACAGCCAGGCTCAACAAGCTGGTGAACTTCCTGCGCTGCTCGCCGATGCTGACGGCCTCGTTGTGCGCAGCGCTGTGCAGGTTGATGAAGCACTGCTCGCGCTGGCTCCCAAACTACGAGTCATTGGCCGCGCTGGAGTTGGCGTGGACAATATCGACGCTCCCGCCGCAACACGGCAAGGAATTGTGGTGATGAACACGCCCGGCGCAAATGCCGTCGCCGTCGCCGAGTTAACCATCGGACTCATGCTCTCGCTGGCGCGCAAGATTCCCATCGCGACGACTGGAATGCATGCCGGCAAATGGGAGAAGAAAAGCTTGCAGGGCTCGGAACTGCGCAACAAGACGCTCGGCATTCTCGGCCTTGGCCGCATCGGGCTTGAGGTTGCACGGCGTGCGCGCGGATTCGGGTTTGAGATTATCGGCCACGACCCATTTGTCTCCGCTGCCGTTGCGCGCGAGAACGGAATCCGCCTCGTCAGCGTTGAAGAGCTGTTGACGAGTTCAGATTACCTCTCGCTCCACGTTGGCCTCACGCCGCAAACGGCTAACATCATCAATGCCAAATCCATCGCAACGATGAAGAAGGGCGTTCGCATCATCAACTGCGCGCGCGGTGAGCTCATCGATGACGCTGCGCTGGTTGCCGCGCTCAAATCAGGGCAAGTCGCCGGAGCCGCGCTGGACGTCTTCACCGTTGAGCCGCTCAAGGATTCGCCCTACACAAGTCTTGACAACGTCATCCTCACGCCGCACATCGCCGGCTCAACCGGAGAAGCGCAGGAAGCAGTCGGTATCCAGATCGCGATGCAGGTGCGCGAGTACCTCAAGCTAGGTGTGGTGCAGAATGCAGTCAATCTGCCTTCGCTCAGCCACGAGGAGTACATACAACTCGCTCCCTTCATCGATGTCGCTAGTCGGCTTGGTTCGTTCCTTGCGCAGACGACCTCGCTTACGCTGGAGAGTATTCACCTCACTTATTCCGGCACGCTCGTCGACGCCAAGACGGACCTGGTCCGCAACGCCGCGATTGAAGGGCTGCTGCAAGGCTCGGAGAATGTGAACCAGATCAACGCGGCGAGTGTTGCGGAAGAGCGCGGCATTCGCATTCATGAAGACCGCCAGGAAACTCCGCGCGGCGGAACGGCGAGCGTTTTGGGGATCGCGCTGCATGCTTCATCAGGTTCCGGCTCCAACAAAGCAACAACGAGTCACGCGAACGCAACGGTTCTGCATGGCAAGCATCCGCGCCTGCTTGAGTTCGACGGCATCGACATTGAAGCGCCGCTCGAAGGCAATCTGCTGGTCTGCCGCAACCTCGACGTTCCAGGTGTGATTGGAAAGATTGGATCGATTCTCGGCGAACAAGGAGTTAACATCGCGAACTTCGCTCTTGGTCGCGATCGTTCCGGACGAAAGCCTGTGAAGGCGCTCGCAGTTGTGCAAGTTGACGCTCCGGTTTCGCAGGATGTTATCGACGCGTTGATGAAGATCGAAGCGCTGCTTGAAGTAAGATTGGTGAGTTTGCCAGATTAGGCATTGCATGCAGCAGACGCACCTTCGGCGCAAAAAACGAGTGTAAAAATGGCGGAAAAGACCACTTTTCCGTCATTTTTTGTCTGATTTTGAGCTGAAAAAGCGAGATTTTAGGGCAAAATTGGCCACAAATATTTTGAGCGATCGTTTATTTTGTGTGAGTTACGGCGAATTTCCCGTGATTTTAGGGGGAGGGGGGT